>Ga0334890_1000851_pt1 | contig 47927 bp, 49 predicted proteins | sample GraSluR1_MG_3_FD_207220 | JGI IMG/M metagenome (GOLD analysis project Ga0334890, IMG submission 207220) | Sludge microbial communities from methane-producing bioreactor in Wageningen University, Netherlands - Granular Sludge_31_08-R1 | ecosystem: Engineered > Bioreactor > Anaerobic >... | reverse complement strand
TAGAAAATATCCCTACAAACCCACTTAAATCAGAAATTCCAATCAAATTTGAAGTAAACAATAACCCTAGAGTACCAAATATTGACAAAGCTGCACTCTTGAACAAAACAAAACTATTAGCAATAGCTCCAAAAAAACTGAACTTCGTAGTACCTGAAATCCCTATCCTAGAACTAAAAGCAGAAACATTCATCGCACTTAAGACATCTTCGCCATAAATAACATACTCAAAATCATAATTTGCTCCCGTACCAATCACTTGCCCTTTTTCAACTAAGTCATCAACACTGATTAAAAGACTTTCAGATTCAAGCATTTTATAAATAGTAACTTCCCCAGAATCATCTGTTAAACTAACATAATTGTACCCATCTAGATTTCTAATCTGGCTAATCACTCCTGATTGGCTTACAGATGTTTCTCGATAGACAGTGATTTTAAATAAGTCATCCTTATCCAAAGAACCAGCGAGATTATCATTGGAAAAATCAATCAAATCATTCCAACTGTTCATAATAATTCCATTAAAGCTAATAATCTTATCTCCCGATAATAACTCACTGTTGATATACAGTGGTCTTTCAATAATCAAACCTTCCTCATCTGACTTAGAAGTAAATCCTAAACCATAGAAAATTAATTGGGGTTTTATTTCTTCTAAAGTAATCAACTGATTATCTCTTTCAACTACAATTGTATATCCCTCTATAGTCTTTGCTAACTCTGAACTTATCGAATTACCGTTTTCTCCCCAACTTTCAACTAAAACCCCATTAATAGATATAATTTTGTCTCCAGGAAGAATAACCCCTTCTGCAGGTGAATCAACTGCAACTTCACTTATAATCGTACTTGAAATATCAGGTACTCCCATCGAGAAGGCGATTATTAAGTAGATTACAAAAGCTAAAACAAAATTCATCAAAGGGCCGCCAAATGTTGCAAGGAATCTTTGCCATTTACTCTTACCACTGAATCTCCTGTTTAATGGGGCAATCTGTAAAAGATTCTTATCAAAGACATAAAAAGCATCTTGTTTAACTTCATATTCGTTGATAAACAAAGCCTTATCACTTCTTAAATCCAAATTCTCTACCTTGACTAAAAGATAGTCCTTATACTCTAAATTCTTTGGATTTAGAACAATTCTATTGACTAAGTTACTTTCATCAAATCCCAGTCTAACTTCATCACCAATCTTGACAATTTCTTGTTCTAACTCCTCACCAGCCATAGAAACAAAACCTCCAAAAGGAATTGCTCTAATCGAGTATATTGTTTCCCCTTTTTTTATACTCCAAATTCTTGGTCCCATTCCAAAAGAGAATTCATGACATAAAATTCCTGCTTTCTTAGCAAAGAATAAATGTCCTAACTCATGCAAACATATAACTAAACCTAATACTAATAAGAAAACTATTAGGTTCCAAATTGTACTAAAAAAACTTAAAGTGATAATCATATTAATAACTCCTTATAATGCTCAAATATTTGTGTTTTTACTAATTCATCAATTTGATAAATTTCTTCTAGATTCGGGTAATCAATTACAACGTGTTTATCCATTGATAAACGGATTAACTGTTCTATATCTAAAAACTTAATCTTACCTTCTAAAAACAAGGATACAGCTGCTTCATTCGCTGCATTAAGAACCGTTCTCATACTACCACCAGTCTTATATGCATCAATAGCATATGATAAACACGGATACCTCTTGATATCTATATCCTCAAAATGCAAGTTATTTAGTCGTTTTAAATCCAATCTTTTGGAAACAGATTGCTTTCTTAAAGGAAAATTCAAAGCATAAGCTATTGGAATACGCATATCATGTTCAGCCATCTGAGCAATAATTGAACCATCATTGAACTCAACCATAGCATGAACAATACTCTCTTTATGGATGATTGCTTCAATCTTATCTATTTCTATATCAAACAGATAAGCTGCTTCAATAATCTCAAAACCCTTATTCATCAAAGTTGCTGAATCAATAGTTATTTTTTTTCCCATCTGCCAATTAGGATGATTTAAAGCTTCTACTAAACTTACGTTTGTTAATTCATCTCTAGTTTTATCTCTAAAAGCGCCTCCACTTGCTGTAATAATAACTCTTTTTACCTTAGAAATATCCTCATCTTTCAATAATTGCCAAACTCCATTATGTTCTGAATCGATTGGATATAACTTTGCTTTTGAAACCTTAAGACTGTCATTTATCAAATGTCCACCAACTACTAAAGTTTCCTTATTTGCCAACAAAACATCTCGATTAACTCTTATGGCTTCAATCGTTGGTCTTAATCCCACCATCCCAACTAATGCATTAATTAAGATTATTGATTCTTCTTGATTATAAGCAGCAAATAAATCAAGACCGATATTGCCATAAAATACTTTTATATCCTTATATCTTCTTTCTAAAATAAGCGCTTGATCTTGACTCTTTATTGCGACTACTTCTGGTTTAAACTCGTCAATAATCTCAACCAAACTATCAAAGTTATTATACCCAGTAACTCCTGCTAAACAGAAATCCAACGGATTACTCCTAATAATATCTATTGTTTGCAGACCTATAGAACCAGTAGCACCTAATAAGTAAACTTTTTTCATCATAACACCATTACAAAAAACATCAGAACCATTGCAGCAAACATGCTTGAATCAAATCGATCTAGGACTCCACCATGCCCTGGAAAAATATTACCATAATCTTTTATGCCGGCCTCTCTCTTGAATTTCGATGCAATCAAATCTCCAATTTGAGATACAATTGACAAACCAAAAGACATCAAAAGAACTAATACATAATCATACTCCAATACATTGAGATAGTATGCATATAAAGAACCTAAAACCCCTGCAATTACTAAGCCTGCTAAAGCTCCTTCAATACTTTTCTTTGGAGAAATTTTTGCAGCTAAGCGATGTTTACCAAACTTAACCCCGATGAAATAAGCAAAAACATCCGTAAGCATCGTCACAATGAATAAATAAATAATCAAGTGAATCCCTACTGTTCTCAAATATGCAAATCCAACAAAACCAAATGAGCAATAGAAAATTGTCAACAGCTGGTTAGCTAAATCACTTTGTTTAAACGAATCAACAAAGATATAAATAAGTGCATAAAGAAAAATTAACCCTATCAAGAAAATGAAGACAGCCAAATAATACCAGTCTTTTCTAAAAAAGAGAACATTGAGAAGCACAAATAAAACTGTTAAATCTATTACTAAAAAATCTATTAATCTAATTTTTTGATTTGTTCTTGTCATTTTCATAAACTCATAAGCTGCAACCCCAGCTAATAAAACACAAAGACCAGAAAACAGAAACTCCCATTCTCCCTCACCAAAATAAACGAACAATCCTAAAACAATTGCTAATAATGCACCTGTTATGATTCTTTGTTTCATCACTTATCCTTTAAACCTCCGAACCTCCGGTCTCGATTATTATATTCAATAATTGCAGCCTCCAAATCTTTTTTAGAAAATGCAGGCCAATAGGTTTTACAGAAATACAACTCTGCATATGCTGCTTGCCATAACATAAAATTAGATAATCTGATTTCACCTGATGGCCTTATCAAAAGATCAAGTTTAGGTAAATCTTTAGTATATAAGCGTTTTTCAATATCTTCCTTGACAATCTCCTCTGGTTTAAGCGAGCCTTTAGCTACTTCATCTGCTAAAAGTTTTACTGCTTCTGTAATCTCAGTTTGCGAACCATAGTCAAAACAAATATTTAAAACCAAACCTTGTCTGTTTATAGTATTTTTAGTTATTCTCTCAAGAATCTCTAAGTTATCATTTGATAAATGAGTTTTTCTTCCTGAAAACATTACTCTAATATCATGCTTCTCAAAATCATCTTTAAACTTTTTCTCAAATTCTTTTGGCAATTTCATCAAAAAATCTACTTCTTCTTTAGGTCTTGACCAATTCTCTGTAGAAAAGGCATAGACACTTAAAGCCAAGACTCCCATCTCAGAAGCTGCTAAAGCAATTTTTCTAATATTTTCAACACCAGCTTGATGTCCAACTGTTCTTGGCATATGTCTTCTTTTCGCCCATCTGCCATTTCCATCTAGAATTATTGCTATATGCTTAGGGATTCTTAAACTCTTACTCTTGATAATCTTCATAAGTATCAAACCTTTCTTTCTCATATGATTATACTACATTTATTGTGATTATTCTATGATTTTTATTCGTTCAATTATTACCTATCAGTATTACTAAAGAAATCTATACTTATTCAAAGAAACATATGACCTTTGGGATTTTCAAAGCAAAAACAAGGTTGCTTCTTGCTATATAAGATAAACTTTATTATCTTATAATGCTCTTATCTATTATTTGTAAAAAAATTGTAGTAATCAAAATTTGATTACTACAAGCTTTTTATATGGACATGATATCCTTTTCTTTTTCTTTGAAATACGCATCGATTCTATCGGTAAACTTATCTGTAAGCTTTTGCATCTCATCTTGATAATACTTCAAATCATCTTCAGTTATTTCAGAGTCTTTTTCCATTTTCTTATAAGTACTGATAGCATCTCTTCTAATATTCCTAATTGCAACTTTTCCATCTTCTGCCATTTTGTGAATTGCTTTTACAGAATTTCTTCGGTTTTCTTCAGTCATCGGTGGCAAGACAATTCTTATACCATTACCATCATTTGATGGTGTAACTCCAATATTAGCGGCAAATATTGCTTTCTCAATTCCAGCAACCAAAGATTTATCATAAGGTTTGATATAAATTTGATTACCTTCAGGAACTGAAATTGAAGCCACCTGGTTGATAGGTGTATCAACCCCATAATAACTAACATGAATCCTCTCTAACATTTTCGGATTCGCTCTTCCACTTCTAACAGTCGAAAACTCACGGTGTAAAGCTTCGATAGTATGCTCCATCTTTTCTTCTGCTTCTAATAAAATTTCTTCTGGCATAGGTTATTCTCCCTTCTCGTTTATTATTAAAGTCCCTATATCTTCACCAAGGATTGCTCTTTTTATATTCCCTGGGACATTCATATCAAAAACATATAAGTCAATATTGTTGTCATGACATAAAGCTGCAGCAGTTGAATCCATAACACTCAAACTTTTCCTTAAAATATCCTGATGTGTCAACCTAGCAAACTTTATCGAATCTTGAAACTTCCTTGGATCTTTATCATAGACTCCATCGGTGCCATTTTTTGCCATATAGACAATAGATGCTCCAAGTTCAGCAGCTCTTAAAGCAGCTGTAGTATCAGTTGAGAAATATGGGTTTCCGGTTCCGCCACCGAAAATAACTATTCGTTCTTTCTCAAAATGCGAAAGTGCTTTTCTCCGAATATATGGTTCAGCAACTTCTGGAATGTTTATCGAAGACATAACTCTTGTTTCAACTCCCATGGCTTCAAGAGAATTTTGTAATGCCAAAGCATTTACAATCGTTCCAATCATTCCCATGTAATCAGCACTTGATCGTTCGATTCCCATATCTTCAGCTAGTTTTCCTCTAAAAATATTTCCCCCACCGACAATAATACCAATTTCACAAGTTCCCAAATCATAAGCTTCCTTGATTTCTTTTGCGATTGACTTAACTGTCAAAGGATCAACACCAACACCAATTTCTCCAGCAAGTGCTTCACCACTAAGTTTGATCATAACTCTTTTTTTCGTCATATTCCCCTCCTATTTTTTAAAAAAAGGACAAAAATTTGTCCTTTAATTACCCGACTTGTTTCATTACTTCGTCAGCAAAATTCTCTTCTTTTTTCTCAACGCCTTCACCAACAGCCAAACGTCTAAACAAAGCGATTGATGCGCCCTTTGAAATAACATATTGTTCAACTGTTTCATCTGGGTTTTTGATGTAAGGTTGATTTAACAAACAGATATCTTTAAGATTCTTGTTTAAGCGTCCTTCAACCATTTTTTGAATAATGTTCTCTGGTTTTGGTTTATCAGATTCAGCATTCTCATTCATTGCTTCTCTTGTCAAAACTTCTAACTCATGATCGATAAAATCTTGAGTGATTTCTGCTCTAGAAATATATCTAGGACTTGATGCAGCTACATGCATTGCGATATCTTTAGCAACGTCAGCTTTATCACTCTTAAGCACTGATAAAGAAGCAATTTTTCCGCCCATATGAATGTATGAGCCAAATACTTGTTCATCACTCTTTTCAATTAGTTCATATCTTCTAAATGAAAGATTTTCTCCGATAGTTGATACTTTCTCTAAAAGAAAATCACTTAAACTTTTACCTTCAACTTCTACATTTAGAGCGCTGTTTTCATCAGCTGGAAGTTTTTCAAGCAAAGCTTTTGCTATAACATCAACTATAGTTTGAAATTTTTCGTTTTTAGCAACAAAATCAGTTTCGCAATTCAATTCGAAAATAACTGCATTGTTTCCTTCAACTCTAACTTCACAAGCTCCTTCAGCAGCTATTCTAGAAGCTTTTTTTTGAGCTTTTGCTATACCTTTTTCTCTCAACCAATCAACTGAGAGATCTAAATCGCCATTATTTTCTACCAAAGCTTTCTTGCAATCCATTAATCCAGCTCCAGTTTTATCTCTTAATTCCTTTACTAATTTAGCACTTATATCCATTGTTTTCCTCCTGTTTTACCATTATTAATATACCATACTTTTTAATCCTTGACAATATCTTTCACTCTTTAAAAAGGGAGCAGAAAAATGTGCTCCCGAATTATTAAAGTGCTGTTTTTATTAAATCGATTAATTCAGCTTTTCTCAAACTAGAATAACCAGTTAAATCTAAACTTTTCGCTAAATCTCTTAAGTCAGCTACAGTTTTTGATTCCAACTCTTCTTGAGAAAGTTTTGGTTCTTGAACACTTGTTTCTTGAACCACAACTTCTTCTTGTTTTTCAACAACTGGCTCAATGGGTTGTGAAATTATCTTCTCTGCTGGTTTTTCAACAGCTTGTTCAACTGGTTGTGAAATTTTCTTCTCTACTGGTTTTTCAACAGCTTGTTCAACTGGTTTTCTCTCAGGCTTAGGAACCTGAGCAGTTACTTTAACTACTACTGGTTTAGAAACCTTTTTAACTGGTTTTTCTTCAACTTCTTCATCAACTACATTTTCATCGTCATCTGCATCTACATTATCTTCATCATCAACATCTTCATCGTTAAGTCCAGCCCCACCATTTGCCTCAATAACTGCATCAGCCATCTTGTTGACAATCAACCTTACTGAACGCAAGGCGTCATCATTAGCAGGAATGATAAAATCAACCTCATCTGGATCACAGTTTGTATCAATGATTCCAAACACTGGAATTCCCAATTTCTTAGCTTCTAAGATTGCATTTCTTTCCTTGCGAGGATCGATGATAAACATTGCTTCTGGAACCTTACGCATTTCTTTGATTCCACCTAAGAACTTCTCTAGTTTTGCCATTTCTTTTCTAAGAATAATAACTTCCTTCTTTGGCAAAACATCAAACGTTCCATCTTCTTCCATTTTATATAAATCATGCAATTTCTTAATTGAACGCTTAATGGTTTTGAAATTCGTTAGAGTTCCACCTAACCATCTTTGATTTACATAATACTGTCCAGATCTTTCCGCAGCTTCTTTTACTGGTTCTTGAGACTGTTTTTTTGTTCCTACGAAGATTACTCTTCCACCTTCTGACGCAATGTCGAATAAAGCTTTATAAGCTGCATCGATGCAATCACTTGTTTTTTGCAAATCGATAATATGAATCCCGTTTCTTGATGTATAGATATATCTATCCATCTTAGGATTCCATCTTCTTATTTGATGACCGAAATGCACCCCTGCTTCAAGCAGAGCTTTCATTGAAATAACTCCCATTTTTTTCCTCCTTTTTGATTTTCGCCTCCACTTAATCAACATCTTAACCCACCCAACGGGCTCACGAGTTCAGACTCATAAGTGTGTGTATTTTTTACGGCTCTTGTATTTTATCAAATTTTAAGTAATAAATCAAGTAATATTTATCATCAAAGCTGCTGTTTATCATTTATATTTGGCTTTTTGTTTTAGTTATCATATCTTTTGTTTAAACTAGCCAAAAAGTTAAATATAAACTTCTAAAACCTATAAAAGCAGCTTAATATTTCTTACCCTAAAAGACTCAATAATCTTGTCTTAATATACTTAACAATGCATCTTTTTAATACCCTACAATCTAAATTAATATCAAGAATTCTCAATAGCTAAATATCTCATAAATTTTCTAAACTATTGATTTTAATCATTCTATCTTTTAGCAAGAATCAAAAAAAAGGTTTTAGTTCCCAGTAGAACCAAAACCTCCCAAGCGTTTAATATTGTTATTTTCACCATCAACTGTTAGATATTTGCTGAAAACACCTTGAGCAACTCTTTCGCCTTTACTTATCAATACATCCTGTTCACCGAAATTATATAAGATTAACATTATCTCACCTTCGTTATCTGGATTATTATAATAATCTGAATCTATAATACCAACCGAATTGAGTTTGACAAGATGCTTTTTAAAAGACAATGAACTTCTTGGAAAAACTTGTAAAACCTCATCACTTTGCATATAAGCTTTTAGACCAGTCGGAACAAATTCTATTGTTTTTGATTTAATGATTAAATCTATCGCACATGACAAATCATACCCAGCACTACCCTTAGTTTTACGCTCTGGTAGAACAATATCTAAATTCTTATATTTACTAACAACTTCAAAGCCTCTATTTCGCATTTTAATTCCCCTTTATAACTTCCCAGCTCCTGTATTTTTGATTTGTTTCATCAACTCTTGTTCTGCTTTTGCTAATTCTAAATTACGTTCACGATTTTCTTCCAACCTATTTTTTCTTATCGTCATCAAATTATCCATCGCAGAATCTTTAGAATCACCAATAAAAGCATCTTGAGCTATAACTGTAATTTCATTTTGATGATTCTCAACTACACCGTTAATCACAACTACAAAATAAACCAAATCGCCTTGTACTAATTTGATATATCCAGTATCAATGGTAGAAATTATTGGCAAATGATCATGAAGCATCTCATAGTCACCATTGTTTGAACTCGATACAATAACCGAACTTACTGTTTCATTATAAAGTTGTCCATCTGGGGTAACTACAGATATTTTCATAAAAATCCCTCTATTTCATACTTTCTGATTTTTTAATCGCTTCTTCAATACTACCTACTAATCTAAAAGCATCCTCCGGAAGATGGTCATATTTACCAGATAACAACTCCTTAAAGCCTTTGATAGTATCTTTTACTTTAACAAAACTACCTTTTTGCCCCGTGAATTGTTCTGCTACATGAAAGTTTTGTGATAAAAAGAGTCTTATTCTTCTTGCACGATGAACAATCAGTTTATCATCTTCACTCAACTCATCCATACCCAAAATAGCAATAATATCTAATAAATCATTATACCTCTGTAATGTTCTTTGCACTTCTCTTGCTACTTGATAATGCTCTTCACCAACAATTTCAGGAGTCAAAGCTCTCGATGTCGAGGCCAAAGGATCAACGGCTGGATAGATTCCTTCTTCAGAAATCTTTCTCGAAAGATTGGTTGTAGCATCTAGATGAGTAAACGTTGTAGCTGGGGCTGGATCGGTATAATCATCTGCAGGAACATATACAGCTTGAATTGAAGTAATCGATCCATTTTTTGTAGATGTAATCCTTTCTTGCAACAACCCCATATCTGTAGCTAAAGTCGGTTGATACCCAACTGCTGAAGGCATACGTCCCAAAAGAGCTGAAACTTCAGAACCAGCTTGAGTGAAACGGAAGATGTTATCAATAAACAACAATACATCTTGATGTTCTTCATCACGGAAATGCTCAGCCATAGTCAAGCCTGATAAACCTACTCTCATTCTTGCTCCTGGCGGTTCATTCATCTGGCCAAAAACCATCGCTGTTTTCTTAATAACACCCGATTCAGTCATCTCATGATATAAATCGTTACCTTCTCTAGTTCTTTCTCCAACTCCGGCAAAAACACTAATTCCACCATGCTCTTGAGCAACATTGTTGATAAGTTCTTGAATAAGCACAGTCTTACCAACTCCAGCTCCTCCAAATAATCCAATCTTCCCCCCTTTTATATAGGGAGCTAATAAATCCACTACCTTTATCCCTGTTTCCAAAATTTCTGTTTCAGCATTCAAGTCCTCTAATTTTGGTGATGGCTTATGTATTTCTGAGGTTAAAAACTCGCCTTCTAAAGGTTTTCCATCAATCGGTTTTCCCAAAACATTAAAAATTCGACCTAAAGTAACCTTACCTACTGGAACAGCTATTGCTTTTCCAGTATCAATCACGCTCATCCCTCTAACCAATCCATCAGTCGAATCCATTGCGATGGTTCTTAATACTCCACCACCCAAAAACAAAGACACTTCTAAAGTGAGGTTTATTTCAACCCCATTGTTTTTTGAAGCCTTGACCTTGACTTCAAGAGCATTATTTATTTTTGGCATGTTTTCAGTAAATAATACATCAACTACCGGACCCATTACTTGGATTATTCTTCCTGTATTAGGCATATTCCCTCCTAATTAACTGCATTGGCTCCACCAATAATATCGGTAAGCTCAATCGTAATCTGTGCTTGTCTTGCACGGTTATATACTAAATTCTGTTTGCGGATTATTTCTTTGGCATTGTCTGTAGCATTCTTCATAGCTGTCATTCTTGACGCATGCTCAGCTGTTTTAGCGTCCAGAATAATACCATATAAAGTGTTTTCTAGAAAAATCGGCAACAACTGCTCAATAACTTCCTTTGTACTTGGTTCAAAAATATAATCAGAGAATTGTCTTTTGCTTTTTATCAAATCTGAAATAGGCAATAAAACTTCCTGTGTAACTCTTTGTGTTAAAGTATTGATATATGAAGAATAAATCATTACTATTGAATCAATCCCATGATTAAGATAAAGTTTAATAAATGCTCGTGACATCGCTTGAAAATCAATAAATTTTAGATCATCTCTTGAATTAATTGATTCAGTGTTCAAAAGAGGATATTTCTTCCGCTTACAATAACTATAAGCCTTATAACCAATTGTCCCTACAATATACTCTTCTGGATTTTTATTCTTGACCAAACTATCAAAATACTTAAGTATCTGTGAATTATATGGTCCAGCTAAACCTCTATCACTTGAAACAATGATGTACCCTACTCTTTTAACTTCTCTTTTTTCAAGTAAAGGATGCATTGTTTCAGGCTCAGATGAAATGACATGTTCTAACAACTGCTTTACCTTAGCTTTAATCGGCTGAAAAGAACGATATTGTCTCTCTACTTTTCTCAATTTAGATGCGGAAACCATATTCATAGCTTTAGTAATTTGAGCGGTTTTTCTAGTTGCTTCAATTTTTTTCTTTATGTCTCTTAAAGAGGCCATATTATCTCACCTCACAAACTACATGAAATCTGTAAGAAATCTATCGATTTCCTGTGATAATTTATCTATATCCGGCAAATCTTTAGTTTCTTTGATTTGATTTAACAATTTGCTAGCTTCCTTATCTGTTAAGAAAAACTGATGTAAATCATTCTCAAAACGCTTAACATCCTGAATCTTAATCTGGTCTAAGAAACCTTTGGAAAGAGCAAATATACTGATTGCCTGTAGTTCAAAAGGCATGGTTTCATGAAGACCTTGTTTAAGAATCTCAACCGTTCTTTCTCCACGATCAAGTTTAGCTTTTGTAGCATCATCAAGATCTGAACCAAACTGTGTAAAGGCCTCCAACTCTCTATAACTAGCCAAATCAAGTCTCAGAGTTCCTGAAACTTTTTTTATTGCTTTGTGTTGAGCTGCTCCTCCAACACGAGAAACAGAAAGTCCGGCATTAATCGCTGGTCTAATTCCTGAATAGAAAAGTTGTGACTGCAAGAAAATCTGTCCATCAGTAATAGAGATAACATTTGTTGGGATGTATGCTGAGATATCACCTTCTTGAGTTTCAATTATTGGTAAAGCAGTAATCGAACCCCCACCAAGTGCATCACTAAGTTTAGCTGCTCTTTCTAGTAATCTCGAATGAAGATAAAAAACATCCCCTGGAAAAGCTTCTCGACCTGGTGGTCTTCTTAGCAATAAAGATAACTCACGATATGCAATCGCATGTTTTGTCAAATCATCATAGATAATCAATACATGCTTTTTATCAAACATAAACTCTTCTGCTATCGATACACCAGAATAAGGAGCGAGATATAAAAGCGGCGCAGGATCTGAAGCACTAGCAGCAACAATAATCGAATAGTCCATCGCTCCAAAACGCTTCAATGTTTCGTAGACATTCAAAACTGTTGATTGTTTTTGCCCTATCGCTACATAGATACAGATAACATCTTTATCTTTTTGATTGATTATCGTATCAACTGCAATCGAAGTTTTTCCCGTTTGTCTATCTCCGATAATCAATTCTCTTTGCCCGCGACCAATTGGAACTAAAGCATCTAAAACTTTGATACCTGTTTCCATAGGTTGGTTTACCGATTGGCGATCAATAACCCCAGTAGCTTTCCTCTCAATCGGACGAGTTTTCTTGGTTTCAATCTTTCCCAATCCATCCAAGGGTTGTCCTAATGGATTGATTACTCTTCCAATTAATTCCTCACCTACTCCTATTTCCAAGATTTTTCCTGTTGCCTTAACTTCCATTCCTTCTTGTACCAAAGTAGAATCATTCAACAAGATTGCTCCTACATGGTTTTTCTCCAAATTTTGAACCATTCCATAGACTCCGTTGGGAAAAACCAATAATTCTCCACTCATAGCTTTATCAATTCCGTATACTAAAGCAATTCCATCGCCTACAGAAATAACCGAGCCTACATTCTCGGTTTTAATCTCTAACTCATACTTCTTTATTTGTTCCTTAAGCAAAGAACTGATTTCTAAAGGGTCGAGTTTCATATCAGTTTCCTCCAATCAATGATGCTTTTATATTTTCTAAGGATGAGTTTATTGTCTGATCAATAACCATACCCTGATACTCTATTCTCATGCCACCAACTATAGTCTCATCAATAAGCTCTTTTATAACGACTTTCTTATTTAACTTATGACTTAAGTTTTCGCTAATTCTGTCCAAGTTTGAACTTGTCAAAGGTGTTTTAGAATAAACAAAAACATCAACTACTTCAAACAGTTCATTCAGCAAATCATAATAAGCTAAACTTATGCTTTCTAGCAGAAAAAATCTATCATTGTCAATTAAAACTTTAAGAAAATTTCTCAAAAGTTTACTAGTAACTACTTTATCAAAAACCTCATGTTTATTGGTTTTACTAAGTTTAGGATGAAGAAAAAACTTCCAAGAAGTTTCATCTAATCCTTCTAAAAAACCCTTTAGATCTTCAAAGAACTCTTTTTCTTCTCTTCTTTTTAAAGCCAGCGAAAAAACAGCACGAGCATATTGTTTCTCTATCCCGGTCATGATTTTTCACTTCTCTCCAATTCATCTACCAACAAATCCTGATATTTTTCTTTATCTATTTCTTTAACCAATATCTTCTCTGCCATAAGCGTAGCCATTTCAACAACTTCTTTTTCTAAAGTCATTCTAGCTTTATTCTTCTCAGCTTCGATTTCTTTTTTAGTTCTGATTATTAATTCTTCTGCATTCTTTTTGGTTTGTTCAAGAACTCTCAAACGTTCTTGATCTGCTTTTTCTCTTGCATCATCAAGATAAGATTTTGTTTTATTCTTAAGTTCTTGATACTCAGATTCGCGTTGATCCTTCAATCTCTTTGCCTCATCATTAGCTGCTTTAGTTAAGAGGATCTCCTCATCCATAATCGCTTTTCTTTTTTCTAAGAAATCAGTGATTTTACCCCAAAAGAAATGTTTTACTATTAGAACTAAAATAAGAGTAGCTCCTATTTGAATCAGCATATCCAAAAGGTTTACTCCCAAAGCTGTTTCGATTGCTCGATTGACAGCTTCCATCATTCTGTCAAATAAAGGCATAATTGCCCTCCTTATCAAATAATACTATTATTTTCCAATCAAAAGAATCGCTACTAAAAGCGCATAAAGACCCGTTGTTTCAGCAACCGCTTGAGTTAGCATTGTCGTAATTAAAATCTTTCGTTGAGCTTCAGGTTGACGTCCTACAGCCTCAGCAGCTTTACCAGCAGCAAATCCTTGACCAATACCAGGTCCTAAACCAGCAACTACAGCGATTCCTGCACCTAGATAAGCCATTCCTGAACTGAAATGCTCATTGTACACTGTAGCAAATCGGATGATTGAAGCAAACATTGTTTCTAACATAATAAATCCTCCCAAATTATAATATTATTCTTCTGTAACCATTGAAATATTAATGGTTGTCAACATAAAAAATACAAATGCTTGAATTAATCCAAAAAAGATATCAAAAATTGCATGTAAGATAACTCCAGAAAAAATCCCTAAAAACCATGGCAAGGCAGCATAAACCATTGCTGCAATTACCAATCCACTCATCAAGTTTACAAATAAACGCAAACCCATACTAAGTGGAGTAGATACTTCTCCAATTAAATTAATCGGTAGCATAATCACAGCCATTGGCTTGACATACCCCAATAATCCATCGATTTTTTTAATGAGCCCCAAATACTTGAACTCAGCAACTTTGATAATAAAAAACGTCATCACAGTAAAAGAAAGAGCTATTCCCAAATTAGATAAAGGTGGCGTCAACCCAAACAATGACACTGTATTAGCAAAAGCTAAGAAAACGATTATTGTAAACAGATAAGGAGCAAAAAACTTAAATCTCTTTCCAGCTATATACTCCTGTACAAAATTATTAAAAGCCTCAACAAAAATAATACAAAACAATATAAACCCTTTTGGAGTTTTTAATGGATCCAATTTCTTCACCTTGATACCAACCACAATAAACACTATTGCAAGAAACCCAATTATAATTAGAGATGATCTAACCTGCGGTGAAAGCTTTTCAAAAAGAGTAAAATTAATCACTATCATCAACTCCCTTATCTGAAGAAAATAAAATAACCGGAATCGATACAATCCTGTAGGTCAGCAAACCAACAAATGTATAATAAACATTCCAAGCCTCAGAATTATAAGTTATATATAAGATAAGCCCGAAAAAAATAAACTTAACCAAATAAATGTATATCTGTCTTGATTTAATCAAATTAGGATTATTTGCATAGAGATTTTTCATAATCCGATAATTCAATGAATTCATCAATAAAGAGCTAGCTACACCCAAAATGAAACTCAAAACGAAATCAAAATTCTTGGTTATCAAATAAACAATCAAAGAGAACAAAAAAGCATAAGGCCAAGAAATTAAAAAAACTTTTTCAATCAGATTTATCTTTTTCATCTTCGTCTCCTTTGCTTATTCTTAAAACCTTCTTGGTAAGATTAGCCAAAGCAGCAAATATACCAAAAATTATAAAAATATAAACTAAAATTTGCTTCTGCGGAAAAATAATACTATCAAGAAATTTTCCCAGATAGTATCCTAAAGCCATTGAAACAAAAGTTTCAATAAAAAAATGAACAATCATATTAAAAACAAAAAGACCCGATGTATCATCTTTTTTCATAACTACTTTGTACCAAACAATCTATCTCCACAATCACCTAATCCAGGAACAATATATCCCACTTCATTAAGTACTGGATCGATTGAAACCATATAAATATCTACATCAGGGTGAGCATCTTGTAAAACTTTTATTCCTTCAGGGCAACCTACCAATCCAACAAATCTGATATCTTTAGCACCTGTCTTCTTTACTTGATTTATTGCCGCTACAGCACTTCCCCCAGTAGCTAACATCGGATCTACTACCAAAACAGTAGCATTTACTATTTCCTTTGGAAATTTCAAGTAATACTCATGTGGCATTAATGTCTCTTCATCACGATAAAGTCCAATATGTCCGATTTTAGCAGTTGGTATGACATTTTGAATCCCATCTACCATACCTAATCCCGCTCTTAAAATCGGAATTATTACAACATCTTTTGCTAAAACCAAAGCTTTGGTTTTAGCTATCGGTGTTTCAATCTCAACTTCTTTAGTTTCCAAATCCCTCGTGACTTCATAAGTTACCAAAGAGCCAATTTCATTAACATTTTCTCTAAATGTTTTAGTATCGGTATCTTTGTTTCTGATAATAGATAACTTATGCTGGATTAAAGGGTGATTGAAAACGACAACTTTACTCATTTGATTCCTCGCATTTTTGGATTTTTTTCACACGGTTTATATGTCTTTGCTCTTTCGACATTTCTGTTTTCATAAATATTTCTATAAACTCATATACTTCTTCAATCGTATTAACACGTGAACCTAAAGCAATAATATTGGCATGATTATGATTCTTTGATGCTTCTGCAGTGAATTTAGATGAAACAACTGCAGCTCTAATTCCCTTGACTTTGTTAGCTGCCATGCTCATTCCAATCCCAGTGCCACAGATCAAAATTCCAAAATCAACCCTCGCTTCTTTAACCTCAACAGCAACCTTATATGCATAATCTGCATAATCCGCTGCTTCTTCATCATAAGTACCCAAGTCTTCAACTTGATGTGAATTATCTTTCAAATATTCAATGATTAGTTCCTTATATTCATAGCCTGCATGATCCGCTCCAATGGCAATCTTCAAATGCATCATCCCTCTCTGTTAATATATCATAACAATTATAGCAAATTTGAACCTCAATTACAATTATATTTTCTTATATAACTATATTGAAATCTTATATCGATATAAGAGATTATATATACTCATTTGTGAAATATAATGGAGAAAAAACAAAGTATTTAAAAACCCTACATGTGAGGTCTTTAATGATTACTTTTAAAAAAGGAAATACTTTATATCAAATTAATACTTTTGATAATTTCTAATATCTGTTCTGGTTTATCAACTATAAAATCACTTTTTGCTTCTAATAGTTCTAATCTATCTCTAAAACCCCACAAAACACCTATACTCTTAAATCCTGCATTTTTTGCTGTTAAAATATCCACAGAGGTATCACCAACATAAATTGTCTCTTCAGGTAAGACATTAATTCTCTCAATTAAATTTAAAGCTAAATCAGGTGCTGGTTTAGGTAAATAATTCTCTTTCTTACCATAAACTACATCAAAAACAGATGACTCAAAATAATAATCGATTACATCGATAGTTTGTAAATGAGGTTTGTTAGACAAAACATTGACTGAAATACCCATTTTTTTCAATTCATAAAGCAATTCTTTTATTCCTTGATAAATCTTCGTATTTACTTTTGATTGAGATTTATAGATTTCAAAATAATCCCGTTTCAAAACATCAAACATCGATTTATCAACGGCCAAAACTTCCATAACTTTCCTTATCAGCAAGTCAACACCTTTCCCGACAAACTGCTTATAATCTTGAACTGAAAAAGTCTCAAAACCATTTTTTTTCAATGCTTGATTCATAGTCATCTTTATATCTTCAATCGTATCTAGCAAAGTGCCATCTAAATCAAACAAAACTGCTCTACATTTCATAGATAATCCCCCATATCAAGTTGCTTATTTAGCGCATCACTAACAGGTTTATAACTCTTTCTATGTATAATCGATGGCCCTTTGGTTTTTAGAACCTCCAAATGTTGTTTAGTAGGATAACCTTTATGCTTTTCAAACCCATATCCAGGATAAATAAAAGAAAATTTCTCCATTATCTCATCTCTTTTTACCTTGGCAATAATAGAGGCTGCTGCTATTGAAGCGCTTTGGCTATCACCCTTGATTATCGCTTGAAAATCGATTGACAACTCAGCTAAAGGCATAGCATCAGATAAAATATAATCGGGTTTAATCTTTAAAGCCTTGATTGCTCTTATCATTGCTAGTTTTGAGGCTTGATAAATATTAATCGAATCAATCACGTTTTGATTAACATATCCATAAGCATAAGCCAAAGCTTTATCTTTTATTTCTTTTGATAAAAAGACTCTTTGATTATGGGTCAACTTCTTGCTATCATTCAATCCAACAATAATCTTATCTTTATCTAAAATTACCGCTGCTGCTAGAACACCTCCAGCCAAAGGCCCTCTCCCAACTTCATCAACTCCACAAATTATCTCATAACCTTGTGTTCTTGTTTCTTCTTCAAATTCATACATCAATATCAACTCTCTCTAAACTGATTCTTCCTAGACCTTTGTTTCTAATATCATGCAAAAATAGAGTAAAAACTCTATCATAGTCAATTTCACCCTTAGCCATTAAACATCCTCTTTTAAATCCTATAGCTTCTATCAAACTAATATTATCATCATGTTCTTTAAGATTAATACCATATCGATTTTCAAGTTTCTCTGGATAGTATTTTTTTAAGTAATCAAGACCATACAAACATATTTCGTCAATTGGTAATAAACTATCTTTTATCGACCCCAACAAAGCTAACCTAAACCCCACATCTTTATCTTCAAACTTAGGCCAAAGTACTCCTGGATTATCAAATACTCTAAGATTCTCCCCAACATTGATAAAGCTCTGCATTTTTGTCACACCAGGCTTATTTCCTACCTTGACTTTAACTTTTTTTGCTAAATTGTTAATGAATTGTGACTTACCTACATTAGGAATTCCTAAAACCATCCCTTTTATCGGACGGTTTGATAGACCTTTATCGATACCTTTCTTGATTTTTTCTTCTAATATTTCTTTCGATTTGCGATATATTAAATCCTGTAAATTGTCCTTTAGAGAATCTATTTTCAAGGCTAAAACACCTTTATTAAGAAAATAATCCACCCATTGGTCTGTTATGAGTGGATCAGCCAAATCTGCCTTATTCAACAGAACAATTCTCGGTTTATTACCGATGATATCTTGCATCATTGGATTGCCTGAACTAAGAGGAATTCTAGCGTCTAACAACTCAAAAACAATGTCAATGACACCTAGTTTTTCTTCGATTTGCCTTCTAGCTTTAGCCATATGGCCAGGGAACCATTGAATCTGTTTCAAATAAATCACACCCTATTCACAATTACCTTCTGTCAACTTCCATACCACTTCGCCAAGAATATCCTTGTCATCAACCATCCCAAAGAACCTTGAATCCAGTGAATGTTCACGGTTATCTCCTAGAACATAATAATATCCCTCAGGTATAACCATATCATAGATAACCGTATTGCTTAATAGGTAAGTTTCAATTAAAACTCCATTTATTTCTATACCTTCACTATCGATTTTTATTGTATCTCCTGGAACACCTACAACTCTTTTTATTAAAAAGGAGTCATTATTCTTGACGATAAGAATATCATTTCTTTCAATGCTGCTTTGGTAATTAATTATTACTGTATCATGAGGGCAAAAAGTTGGTTCCATTGATTCTCCATCCACTTGAGCCAAGGAAAAGAACAATCCGTTTATAATCATAATTATAAACAAAAAAATTGGTACTACAGAGAAAAAATCCGCAAAGTTAAAGATTTTTTTATATCCATTATAATCAAGATTATAAGTCTTTTTTATATAACTGATTAAAAAGATTAAATAAACAACAGTTGCTAATATTATTATAATATAAAACACAGTAGAAAAGACTTGTGATACCAATGGATTTGGAATGTTTTGTTGAGAACGTCCTAGATTAAACATAAATAATTCATTGCTTTGGAATAAACTGAACAAAACAATATCAAATATCAAAAACAAGAAAAAACTGATGATCATAAGCAATGACCTATTCATCAGTTTTTTATCAACTATTATTTCTTCTTCCATAATATCTTCTTCATTTATTGTCATTATTGATCAAGCCCTTCAAATATTCTGCTCAAATCTCCATACTCAACCAAAACTGTCCTTGGTTTAGTTCCAACATTCTCAGAAACTATTCTAAATCTCTCCAAAGAATTAACAATTTGTGTTGCTCGGTTAAAACCAATTCCAAATACTTGAGTTATTTTATTCAAGGAACACTTGCCTTCTTCAACTACATAAGTAGCGACATCTCTAAACAATTCATCGATTTGGTCTAAATCCTCTCCTGTTTGCATTTGCAAAACCAAAGACTCATGACTGAATTGATAATCTGGCTCTTTTTGTTCCTTAATATATTCGGTTACACTCTCTATTTCTTCAGGGAATAGATAAGCGCCCTGAAGTCTTCTAGCCATACCATTTTCGGAGAAAAGCATATCTCCTTTTCCAAGGAGTTTTTCAGCTCCAGTCATATCTAAGACAACTGATGAGTCAGTTGACGATGGGACCCTAAACGCAAATCTTGTCGGAATATTCGCTTTAATTGCACCTTTCAAAATATCAGCCGAAGGTCTTTGTGTAGCTAGGAGAATATGAATACCAACAGCTCTTGATTTTTGAGTCAACTTCAAAATTGAATCTTCTATCTCAGAACCACCACTAAGTAATAAATCTGACGCTTCTTCCACTATTACGATGATTCGTGGCATAGCTATAAAGTGTGGTAAATCACTTCTTCGCTTATAATAGTCAGTAACATTAACAGCTTTAAAGCGTTTCAATGTATCATATCTGCTCTCCATTTCTTTTACCATCCACTTAAGAGCTTCTATTGCTACTTGAGTTTCATCAATAATTGGAGTAACCAAATGTGGCAAATCAGAAAATTGTTGTAAATCGACTTTCTTTGGGTCTATTAACATCAACTTAACCTCATCAGGACGGTTTCTAACAATCAAGGAAGTTATAATTGAAGCGATACAAACAGACTTACCTGATTGAGTTGAACCCGCTACTAACCCATGAGGCATTGATTCAATTGAAGTATAAACTGGCAAAGCATCGATATCTAGTCCGATTGCTAAAAGCAATGGATCCTCGGTCTTTAAAAACTTAGGATTATCAATAATATCACCGAAGAAAACAGATTCTCTAATGCGATTAGGAACTTCAATTCCAACTGTGTTTTTTCCAGGGATTGGCGCTTCAATTCTAATTGAAATAGCCGATAAACTCATCTGAATGTTATCTGAAATTGAAGTTATTTTCTTTGTCGGAACTCCTGAAGCTAAAGATATTTCATATCTTGTTACTGTTGGACCCATTGTATAGTTTGATACATGACCATCAATTGAAAAAGACAGGAGAGTTTCATTGATTACATCGATGTTTTCTTTAACCCAAACAGGTTCACCCTCAAGTTTTGATTCGCTTTTTTTAAATAAGCTAATTGGAGGTAACTTGTATTGTTTTAAATCAACATTTTCACTTTTTATTTTAGGTCTTTCTTGCTTTTCTTTTTTGTATTCTTCATATATGAAGTCATCTGTAAAACTAATTTCTTCAACTAAATCTGTTGTTTCATCTTCTTTAAATATTATATCCTGAGCATTATCTTCTTCAGGTTTTATCAACACTTCACTATTTTTATCAACCAAATCTTTTAGAACTTCGTCTTCGACTTTAACAGGCTGATCATCATTATATTTTTTTGCTTTTTCAAAGAACTCATCTACTGCTACAGTTTCTATCTCGCGATGTTCATCAATAATAGCTTTTGAATCGATCTGAGGTTTTTTCTCTGTTTGTTTTTGTAAATCCTCATAGGTGTATCCTTCTTCAGAATAGACTTTTTTCCTTACATTGTTATCTACGGAAATAAACTCATAGTAAGAGTTACCGAAGCGTTTTTGAGCTTCGGCTTTAGTAAGTTTTTTGTTCTTCCTAAATATATCATAACGCTTATCGATATCTCCTGAACCCTTACGATCGTTAGGTATAGTACTATCATGACGATCGGTATAACCAAAAGGAGTAATAAAACCTTTATCAAGTTTTCTCTTGTCTTCATAGGTTTTAATTTCTGGTATAAAGAAAGGATGATTATCTGGAGTTCTAGTTTTTTTAGGAACGATTCTTTCTATTTTATCTCTTTTTCTAAAGAACATATTAATCCTCCTCTGTCTCAACTAGATTATCAAAAATCTTTTCAGCATTCTCCAATTCAGTATCATCATGTGCAAATACTGATTTACTATATACTTTATTAGTTTCTTCACCTACTATTGAGATGATAAACTTACAAATTTCTTTAGTAACAAGAACTGTTGATGGTTTAATCGCTAGCTTTCTGAACCAATATATCGGATTTGCATAATTCAAAACAGCTTTTCCCATAGAAAAAACCTTGCTGATTTTCAATTTGCGATTTAACTGCATAAGTTTTGAGTTGTCAATTGCTTTTTTCTTGTTTAGAATATCAATTATTGTCGAAATCTTATAGTTTTTGAAATGCCTTAAAATCTTTCCTCCGACTAAAGACTCTACTCTCTTGGTAATATAGTAATTCAGTTCAAGAAGTTCATCAATGCTTATTTCATACATTGGATATTTTGCCTTGGGATAATAATATCTAGCAATCTCTTCTGATAACTCATAGCTAAGGTCGATTGCTACTCTAAAATATGCTCCATCAGTAAGTTTAACTGTCTCAATCATTTGATTTTGTTTTGTCTCGATCATCTCATAAATTTCTTTGTTCTCAAGAGGTGGAAGTGTTTTAAGAATCCTTTTTTTCTGTTTCTTCTTTTGAGACGTGGTAAAGATATAAGTTAAAAATAAAGAAAGCAAGATAAACCCGGTAATTATACCGAGTAAAAAATTTGTTACATCTCTAAATGAAACAAATGCAAATATTGTATAATCACTTAAAACATCAATAAAACCTGTCATTTGCTCGCCACCTTTATCAAGTAAATTATATCTTATAATCAATTATTAATCAACGCATATAATAATTTGCATAATATTAAAGCCTATGAGATAATTATATATTATAAAACTAAAATGGAGATATCTTATGGATAAATATTTAATCGCTTTGGATTTAGACGGTACAATTCTCTACGATTTTGATTCGCTTTCAGAATCACTTTGTGATTTTATGAAAGCAATTCAAAATATCGGTCATAAAATTGTAATAGCTACTGGAAGACCTTATCGCAGTTCTTACTTTGTCTATCAAAGGTTTGATTTAGATACACCCATCATAAATTACAACGGTGGTTTAATCACCCATCCAAAAGATCAAAACTTTAAAAGAGTAAATCACACCGTAAGAAAAGAAGACATTTTTGATATCTTTAAGCACAATTACGAACATATTCGCAACTGTTTTTGTGAAGTCAAGGACGCTATTTATCTTTATAAAGAAGAAAAAGAAATTGAACCTCTATTGCATGTTAAAGGCTCAACTAAACTAGCTATCGGTGATTTTAAAGAAACACTTGAGTTTGATCCAAATGGCGCAATCATTATCGGTAAGCAAGGAAGAGGAAAGATTATCAAAGAATATATTGATAAAACTTTTAAAGGTCGAGTATTATCTAGAATTTGGGATTTATCCGGAGAGTTTGATTCGATTATTGAAGTATTCTCTCCTAAATCTAATAAAGGTAAAGCGATAGAATTAGTTGCAAAACACTTAGAAATACCTCAAGAAAGAATTATCGCAATTGGAGATGGTCACAATGATATCGAAATGCTCGAATATGCGAAATTAGGTGTCTGTGTTCGTAATGCTCATCCAGATTTAATCAAAGTTGCTGATTTAGTTTTAGAACATACTGCTAAAGAAAATGCAGTTTATCGATTTCTTTCTGACCTTTTAGATGTTCAATACTAATAAAGTAGGCCGAAAAACGCCTACTTTTTATTTTTTCTTCTTCTTTCAGCCCTACTCAGTTTAGGCTGAAAATTACCTTGTGAGATGTTTTCAGTCATCTGTCCCATTGCTTTAGGGTTCATTCCTGACATTCTTTGCATCATTTTTTGTTGTTTTTCCAACATTGAAACCAGTCTATTTACTTCTGTAGTATTTCTTCCAGAACCTCTAGCTATCCGATTTCTTCTTGATGAAGACTTATTGATAAGATCAGGATTCTTTCTTTCTTCTTTTGTCATAGAAGAGATGATTGCCTCGATATATACAAGTTGTTTATCATCTACTTTATCGACATCTGCCATTTGGCTCATTCCTGGTAACATTTTTAGAATTCCTGAAAATTTTCCCATTCTTTTTATCATTTTCATCTGTTTGAGCAAATCATTGTAATTGAAATTTCCGCTCATCATTTTTTCCATCATACTCATGGCTTCTGCTTCATCAATCTCTTCAGTAGCCTTCTCAATCAAACTTACTACATCACCCATCCCAAGAATTCTTGAAGCCATTCTTTCTGGATGAAAAACTTCAATCTCATTCAGCTTTTCTCCGGTTCCAGCAAATTTAATTGGCACTTCCGCAACTCTTCTAATCGAAAGTGCTGCTCCACCTCTAGTATCTCCATCCAATTTTGTCAAGATACAGCCTGTTAATGATAAAGCCTCATTGAAAGTCTTAGCAACATTTACTGCATCTTGTCCTGTCATAGCATCAACTGTCAATAGCACTTCGTGTGGTCTAGTTATTCTTTCAATGTTTTTAATTTCATCCATCATTTCATCATCAATATGCAATCTACCAGCTGTATCAATGATAACTAAATCAAACTCATTATCTTTAGCGTGTTCAAGTGCTTTTTTTACAATTTTCTCCGGCTCAATTTGCCCCATTGAAAACACATCAATCTCAAGTTGTTTTCCAACTGTTTCAAGTTGTTCGATTGCTGCAGGACGATAGATATCAGCCGCAACTAAAAGCGGCTTTTTGTTATGAGTTTTTCTTACTAAATTTGCTAGTTTAGCTGCTGTTGTTGTTTTACCTGCTCCTTGAAGACCGACCATTAAAATAATAGTGATATCATTTTTAAGATTCAACTCGCTAGTACTTTCACCCATCAGTTTTGTTAACTCATCATTAACAATCTTGACGACTTGCTGGCCTGGATTCAAGCCTTTGAGGATTTTCTCTCCATATGCAAGTTTTTTAACTTCATCAGTAAATTCCTTAACTACTTTATAGTTAACATCAGCCTCAAGTAATGAAAGCCTTACTTCTCTCATCATTTGATCAATATCATTTTCAGTTAATCTCGCTTTACCAGATATTCTTCTTAAAGCCATCTGAAAGCGACTGGTTAAATTCTCAAAAGCCATTTATTATTTCACCTTTTCTATCTTATTTATCAAATCTTTAATTGTTTGTTCTAACTTATCATTCTTTCTAAGTTCTATAATCAGTCCTTCAATATTCTTGTTTAATTCTAGTAATCTTAGTTTTTCTTCAAACTCTTCAATATTCTTGATTACATTCTTTATCTGTAAAAAAACTGCATTCCTGCTAACACCAAGAATTTCACTGATTTCAGACAAAGAGTAATTGTCTGAAAAGTAATAACGAAAATAGATTCTCTGTTTTTCTGTCAAAAGCTCTTGATACAGATCAAACAAATCATTGAATCTAATAATTTCTTCTACCGAATAACCCATACTTTCACCTACTCAAAAAAATCAGAAAACAATCCATAGATATAATCTTCAATATCAAAATAGTCTAGATCCTCAAGTTTTTCTCCTAGACCCACAAAACTTATTGGTATTGAAAGTTTATTTCTGATTGCCAAAACAATACCACCTTTAGCAGTACCATCTAGTTTAGTCAATACTATTCCAGTAATCTCTGTTACTTCAGAGAAAATCTGAGCTTGTGATAACCCATTTTGTCCCGTTGTTGCATCAATAACCAGATATGTTTCAAAAAACTGATTATTAGTTTCTCTTTTAATAACTCTATTAATCTTGTCAAGTTCCATCATTAGATTCTTTTTATTTTGCAATCTGCCTGCTGTATCTATCAATAACACATCAATTTTTTTAGTCTTAGCTTGTCTAATTGCATCAAAAATAACACTTGAGGGATCACTTCTTTCTTCTTTAGAAACTACTTCACAGCCTACTCGTTCACCAAAAACTTTTAACTGGTTAATTGCCCCAGCTCTAAAGGTATCTCCAGCTGCCATCATCACAGTTTTTCCCTCTTGTTTTATCTTGTAAGCCAGTTTGCCTATAGAAGTTGTTTTGCCAGTACCATTGACTCCTACAAACATAATAACTGTTAGCCCATCCTTATTGTACTTGATGTTGGTATTAATGATTTCATCTTTTAGATAGAGTTCAAACATTTGATCAACAATGATGTTTTCTAACTCGATTGGCTTACTAATTTTTTCTTTCTTAACAACTTCGCGAATGTTCTCGATAAACTCAACAACTGTATCAACCCCAATGTCGGCCATAATAAAGATTTCTTCGAGTTTTAAATACAAGTCTTCATCAATCTGCTTAGATTTTTCCAATATATCCTTTAAAGAAGACAAAGCAGAATTTCTTGTCTTCATCATCCCGATCTTATATTTTTCTGCTTTTTTTCTTTTTTCTTTGTTCGAAAATATTTTTGAGAATAGTCCCATATATTCACCACCTAAAAAATCTATAAGTATTATATCATATTATCGGTTTTTTTATAAAAAAGAATATATTAAAAATTCGCCCCACCAAAAGCGAGGCGAATCTAGGAAGGGTAAGTGTTTAATAACACTTAAGGGAAATCAACTACTAAGTAGTTGTAAGCCTATACTAACATAACAAAGCATCAAAATCAAATGATGTTTTTGTGAAAAAATCAATGCTTATGATTACATTTGTCTCCATCAATACAAAATACATTTCCCTCTAAATCCTTAACTACAACATTCTCGCAATCTGGACATTCAACTTTGACAATTTTCAAAGGCGATATATATTTGCATTTTGGAAAACGAGAACATGCTAAAAATTCATTACCTTTATTCTTTCCTTTTTTTGCGGTTCTAACAACTAATGTCCCTTTATTGCATTCAGGACAATTAACATCAGTGTTGAAAACTTCTGGTCGATCTTTTTTCTCAGTTTTTATATATTTACATGTTGGATAGTTGCTGCAAGCTTCAAACTTCCCATATTTGCTAATTTTAAAAACCATTGGAGAATTACATTTAGGACATAATTCACCGGTCTCTTCAGGTGCAAGTTTTTCCATATTCGCTTTTGCGTTTTCAACTAAAGGCATGAAATAACTATAAAAATCTTTTAAAACTTCTAATTGTAAAGCTTCTCCTTTTGCAATATCATCCAATATCTCTTCCATCTGCTTAGAATAATCAGCACTAACAAACTCTTCAAAGAACTCATCTAACTTCTCGATGGTTAATGAACCTTGTTCTGTTGGAATAAACTTCTTCTCCTTGACTTCAACATACTTTCTCTTGATAAGTGTTGATACAGTAGATGCATATGTCGAGGGTCTACCAATACCTAAATCTTCCATTTCTTTTATCAATTTAGCTTCAGTAAATCTAGCAGGAGGCTGTGTAAATAACTGTAACTTATAGACTTCATCTGCTTTCAATAAGTCATTAACCTGAAAACTAGATAAATCATATTCTTTCTTTCCGTTTCCTTCAATCTTTGCAGAGACTTTCAAATATCCATCAAAGGTTTGTTTAGAACTAGTTACCTTGAAGACTGCTTGATTATTCTTCACAAGTAAAGTTGTTAAATTATTCTTTGATTGACTCATCAAAGAAGCTAAAGCTTTAATATAAATCAATTGATAGATTTTAAACTCTTGGGGATTCAAATATTTCTTTATGGACTCAGGTGTTCTATTGATACTCGTTGGTCTAATTGCTTCATGAGCATCTTGAGAAGTATCGCTATTCTTGGGTTTTCGATAATATCCCAAATATGAAACACCATAGTTCTTCTTAATATAATCTCTTGTTTCATTAACAAAAGATTCAGAAAGTCTTGTAGAATCACTACGCATATATGTAATCAACCCAATTGTTTCATCACCTAACTCTATACCCTCATATAATTTTTGAGCAATTGACATGGTTTTTGTAGATGTAAATCCGTAGTTTGATGAAGCCAATTGTTGAAGGCTTGAGGTTATTAAAGCTGGTTTAGGATTTGAACTCGTCTCTTTGGTTGAGTTTTCCAATACAGTAAAAAACTCATCTAAACTATCAAGAATGCTCTGTGCTGATAAATCGCTATTAATCTTAGCTTTTTCTCCTGCAAATTCATAAAGCATCGCTTCAATACCTTTGAAAACAGCATAGATCTCATAATACTCTTCAGGTATAAAAGCTTCAACCTCTTTTTCTCGATTTACGATTAACTTCAATGCGGCTGATTGCACTCTACCAGCTGATTGAGACTTAATTTTTGACTTCAACAACATCGATAGTTTAAAACCAATTATTCGATCTAGCATCCTTCTAGTTTCTTGAGAAGACACTAAATCATCATTGATTGAGCGCGGATTCAAAAATGCATTTTGAACTGCTGATTTAGTTATCTCATTAAACTCGACGCGTTTGACTAGTTTGTCATCTATTTTAAGCGTGTCGAAAAGATGCCATGAGATTGCTTCACCTTCCCGATCGGGGTCGGTGGCTAGATATATTTCATTAGCATCTTTGATTGCTTTATTTAGTTCATTTACAACTTTTGTTTTGTTTGGCAAAACACGATAATCAGGTTTAAAACCATTATCGATATCTATACCTAATCCTCCCTTACCACTAGTAGCTAAATCACGTATATGTCCAACACTAGATTTTACTATATAATCATTTCCTAGATACTGTGATATTGTTTTTGACTTAGAGGGAGATTCAACAATTACAACTTTTTTTGCCATATTACACCTCGCTCTTATATAATATACGCCATATTTTCTAATTGTCAACCTTTTTAAAACTAATTTCTCTTGATAAATTTGTGATTTTTTTCGTAATAATATTTATATATTATTAAAAAAGCAAGAGATTCTTCTTGCTTTTAAAACCCAATTATTATAAATGTCATTCTATCTTTCTTTTGCATATCTTGTAAAGTAAAAACATAAGCATCAGGAAAATAAAGTTTTGCGATTTGATGAATTTCTATTTTTTTATCAAAACCATGTTCAAAAGCGATTATTGCTTGATCTTTTAGATAATGCTTGCTTTCTTTTAAGATTCTTCGATAAAAATCTAGTCCATCCTCTCCACCAAACAAGGCGAGATGTGGTTCGTTATCATATATCAAAGGATCTACTTCTTCATTGTTTGGAATATAAGGTGGATTCGATACAAGAATATCATATCTCTTACCTTGAACAGGCTCAAATAAATCCCCTTGATAAAAATTGACTTTAGCATTAAGGTTGCTTGCGTTTTCTTTAGCTAAAGTTAATGCTTCATAACTGATATCGGTAGCGGTTAAAATCATTTTACTCTCTTCTTTAGCTAGTGCGATAGCCAAACAACCACTACCCGTTCCAATATCTAATACCTCAACATCCTTACCATTAAAATACTCATCATAAAGACTCAAAAGATTAGCAACCAATTCCTCAGTTTCAAACCTTGGTATTAAAGCTGTATTTTTTACTAAGAATTGATATCCATAGAAATAAACATATCCGATGATCTGCTGGATTGGTTTATTATGATTTAAATATTGTTCTAACCCACTATAAAAATCAGTCAGTGCATTTATCTCGAAATCATCCTCATATCTTAAGTAAAGCTCGGTGGCATTCAAACCTGAGAAATGAAGTAAAAGAAGATCAACTCCCGATACTTCTTTTCCTTTTTTTCTTGCCATTTTTTTCGCTTCGTGATGAATTTCTCTATATGTCGCCATTACTCTTTGGCCAATTTCCTTTTTTGCTCTTCAGCTATTAATGCTTCAATCACACTTTCAAGCCTTCCATCGATAATTCTGTCTAATTGTTGGATTGTCAAGTTAATGCGATGATCAGTTACTCGGTTTTGTGGATAATTATATGTTCTAATTTTTTCTGAACGATCACCTGTTCCGATTTTAGACTTACGTTCTTCGCCTTCTTTTTCAAGTTTTTCCTGAACAATTTTATCATAAAGTCTAGCTCTTAATATTCTCAAAGCTGATGCTTTATTCTCATGTTGACTTTTTCCATCTTGACATTGAGCGACAGTATTAGTTGGAACATGGGTTACTCTAACAGCTGATTTAGTGGTATTTACTGATTGTCCTCCTGGACCGCTTGAGCAATATGTGTCTACTCTAACCTCATCCATATCAAGATCAAAATCAATTTCTTCAGCTTCTGGTAAAACAATTACTGTTGCTGTTGAGGTATGAATTCTTCCAGATGATTCAGTCTGAGGTACTCTTTGTACTCTATGAACACCTGACTCATATTTCATATAAGAATAAACGCTTTCTCCTGTAACGATAAACTCAATCTGTGAAAATCCACCAGCTTCTTTTGTTTCAGCATAAAGCACTTCTATTTTCCAACTCATTGCTTCTGCGTATTTTGAGTACATTCTAAACAAATCTCCTGCAAAGATATTTGCTTCATCTCCTCCAGCAGCTCCTCTAATCTCAACAATAACATTCTTTTCATCATTTGGGTCTTTTGGAATCAACATCAGTTCCAACTCTTCTTCTAAAGTAATTAACTTTCCCTGAGCATACTCTAACTCATTCAATGCCATTTCTTTGATTTCGCTATCTTTATCTTTCGCCATTTCTTTAAGTTCATCGAGAGAATCAAGCAAACCTTTATACTCCCGGTATTTCAAAACAATCTTTTCCAATTTTGCATACTCTTTGGCATACTCAGTTACCTTTTTAATATCTGTAGCAACCTCAGGAGTAGACATTAGATCTCCGATTTCCACATATCTGTTTTCAATTTGTTCTAATCTATCCCTTAACATATTATCCCTTCTTAGCTATATTCCTCACGTTTGTAGGAATTGAATTTAGAGGTTTCTTTATTAAATAACAAAGAAAACTCTCCTGGTTGTCCATGGCGGTTTTTAGCGACTACAAACTCTGTCACATTCCGTCTAATTGTATCTTCCTGTTCAATCTCTTTCTCATACAAGAAAATGATGATATCAGCATCTTGTTCAATTGAACCAGATTCTCTCAAGTCAGACATTTTTGGTTTCTTGTCATCGCCTTTTCTTTGCTCAATATTTCTTGAAAGCTGAGATAAAGCGACAACTGGTACTTTCAATTCTCTAGCAGTCTCTTTTAAAACCCTTGAAATTTCAGAAACCTCTTGTACCCTATTTGCTCGATTATTAGGTGAACCGCTGAGAAGTTGCAAGTAATCAACAATCACCAAATCTAACTTATTATTTTGCTTTAGTTTTCTACATTTAGAACGTAAATCCATTACTTCAACAGTTCCAGAATCATCAAAGTAAATATTCGTTCCTTTCAAATGGTTTACTGCGGTTTGTAATTTTTCCCAATCCGCTGAAGAAAGTTCAGCTTTTCTCAATTTTGTATTAGGGATTGTTGATTGAGCGCTTAAAAGTCTCATCAATAATTGTTCAACTCCCATTTCCAACGAGAAAAAAGCAATATGTGGATTTTCTTCAAGTGTACCGATATTTAATGCTAAATTTAATGCAAAAGCAGTTTTACCGACACCAGGCCTTGCTGCTACTATTAACAAATCTGAAGGCTGCAACCCTAATGTATAAGTATTTAAAGCTTTATACCTTGTATCAAGGCCAGTAACATTATTAATAACTTGCTCTCTCTTTGCAAGTTTATTTAAAGTATCATCTGCTATCTCAGCTACATTGATGAAATCAGAAGTTCTTCTGTTTTTAGTAATCTCGAAAATCTCTTTTTCCACCTGATCGATAAAGTGTGGAGCGTCTTCTATACTCTTCGATTTATTCAACAAATCACTAAATTTTTCTTGAAGTCTCCTTAAAACTGATTTATCTTTAACAATATTTATATACTCAGGCAAATTTGCAGTTGATGGTACTACTGTAGATAGATTTATAACTACATCACGACCACCAATCTTTTCTAGTTGATTGATGTTTTCAAGGTAATTACAAACTGTAATGGTATCAATAGCATTTTCATTCTTAAACAAGGCAAGCATTGCCTTGTAAATAGTTTGGTTATTTGGGCTATAGAAATCCTCTACTAATAACTTATCTGCAATAACATTAATCTCGTAATTATTAAAGAATACCGAACCTAAAACAGATTCTTCTGCCTCAAGACTGTAAAGCACTGATTCCATATCTTACCTCTATTCTTGCTCAAGTACCTGGATATTAATTTTTGCCAGAACATCCTTGTGTAGTTTGATATCAATCTCGTATTTACCTAATGAGTTGATATTGTCTTCTAATTCAATCTTTCTTTTATCTACTATTAAATTATATGATTTTTTGAATTCATCTGCAATCTGTTTTGAATTAATTGATCCAAATAATTTTCCTGATTCACCAATTTTTACAAAAAGTTTAATTGGACTTTTTTCTATCTCTTGTTTCAACTCCAAAGCTTTTTGATACTCTTTATCAGCCTCTTGCTTTTTCTTCTCTATTTCTTCATTCAACGCTTTTATATTTGCACTGTTTGCTGCAATTGCTGTTTTAGATGCCAAAAGATAATTACCATATCCAGTAGCTACCTCGATTACTTCTCCCTTTTTCCCTTTTCCTTTAACGTCTTTTAATAAGATCAATTTCATAGTTGTATCCTCCTTGAAATTAGTGAGTACTATTTCTTCAATTTGTTTTGCTATAGCCTCAGGTGTTGAATTCTTGATTTGAGCGGCAGCAGTATTCAAGTGACCACCACCTCCAAATTTCTCCATAATTACTTGTACATTATAATTATTAATACTTCTAGCTGAAACTGCTACAGTTTCTTGGTTGATATTTGCAACAGCAAAAGCTGCTATAATATTATCTATTTCTAATAGTTCATCAGCTGTTTTTGCTAGCTGAACTCGATCTGTTTTATCTTCATTCTCCAAAACTGTTATCGCAAAATGATTGTTTACTATTCTAGCACGATTAACAAGATTGGATTTAGTCTTAATATCATCTAATGATTCTCTTAGAATAAGTCTGGCCTTAGAAGGGTCAGCTCCGAACAATCTCAATTTAGCTGCTGCTTCAAAAGTTCTTGCCCCAGTATGGTAAGAAAAATTATTAGTATCAATCATCATGCCTGCCAACATAATCGTAGCTTCAAAAGGATCTATTTTAACATCTTCTCTGTAAAAATCAATCAATTCTGTGACCAACTCTACTGATGAGGAAGCATATGGTTCGACATAGTTCATTAGCAGATTTGTAATCGTGTTATCTATTCTGCGATGATGGTCGATAACAATAATGTGTTTGGTTTTTTCAACTAAAGCAGGAACACTTGACTGAGTGGGAGAATGATGATCTACCAAAACAAGTAAAGAATCCTGATTTATCAACTCCATAACATCATCTGGTTCAATTAGATAATCGAGCAACTTAATGTATTCTCTATTCAACATATTAATTAGTTTTTGAGTTGTTTGGTCAATACTATCAAAATCAAGAATTATTGATACTTTTTTATTTTTAGTCAATGCCATCTCTAATATTCCTATAGCAGCTCCTAAAGCATCGATATCAGTGTTTGCATGTGGCATTATAAATATTTGCTTTCTTTCTTTAAAGAAATCCTCTAATGCTCTTGAGTTGACTTTTGCTGTAATCTTTGATCTTTTTTCGACTGTATTTGTTTTTCCACCATAGAATTTTATCGGTTGATTCTTAAGGTTTACTACCGCCTGATCTCCACCTCTATCGATTGCTAGTTTCAAAGCTTCTTCTGCAGCTTCTCCCAAATCGGATAGAGCTGCTTCATAAGAGGCTAATCCAATCGACATCGTTACCCTTACATCATTATCGTTAGCAATATTGCTTATGATATTCAAGATTTTAAACTCATCTTTCATTAGCTCATCAAGTTTATTTCTGCTCATGAAAATCACAGATTTTTCTGCTCTTAAATTGACAAAATATATCTCGTGTTCAGAACACCAATTATTTAAAGCTGATAACAACAACCCCTGAATATTTGCTTTGACTTGATAGTCCATATTAGAGGTTGCTTCGGCGAAGTTATCCAAGCTAATTACACCTATAACACTCAATCTATCATAATATTTCTTTTTAATAGTTTCCCTTTCAGTTACTTCAAACAAGTAGATTGTGTTGTTTTTGGGATAGTGAATAACATCATAAATCTTATCAAATGCAATGATATTAAACTTACCAATCCTTTTAGATACATTTTCATAGAGATCTTTATTAATAACTCCTAAACTTCTATCAACAAGAACATTTGAAAAGAACTCCTTGGCAAATGGGTTAGCATAATCGATGTTGTAATCATCGTCATATATCATAATACCAACAGGTAAATAGTTAAGAGCTATATCCTCGCTATTCATCTTCTTCTTTTGAGTCAAATTAATTTCTTTAATTCTCTTTTCTAACTCTTGGATCCTTTGCTTCTTAGCTTTGGTTACAAAATGATTGAACCCATACCAAAGCAATGCTAACAACAACAATACATTATAGAAAATAAAGTACTCCAAGTCTAGGTAGGGTTTGACAACAATTAAACCTAAAATTATCATTAATAAAAACACTATAGAAATGATAATATACTGTGTCTTTTTTGCTTTACTCATAATCAGCCTCGCTAGATTTTCATAATATGTAATTATACCATAAAGCCATTAAAAAGAAAACTTGATAATCCTTAAATCGTATTTGATGAGTACCTAGCTGTTTATTAAGAGCAAATGTTATCATAACTCCTCTTTTATTGATGGATATACAAGAGTTCTTCGTTCTAAAAAAATAGAATAAATCCTTCCCAAAAAAAAGCACCTACGAATAGGTGCAAAGTAATTTTTACTCTTTTACATACGGTAAAAGCGCCATGAATCTAGCTCTTTTAATCGCTGTAGCTAAGTGTTTCTGATAGTATGCATTAGTACCAGTAACTCTTCTTGGAAGTATTTTACCTCTTTCAGATATAAATCTCTTAAGTAATTCAAAATCTTTGAAATCTATATATTTAATCTTATTTTCAGTAAAATAGCATCTTTTACGGTTTCTTCTACGATTTGATTTAAAGCCAACCTTTGCCATTGTTCAATCCTCCTTTTTAAAATGGTAAATCATCTTCAACATTGTTGAAGTTATCAATTTCATCTTCTTTATCTTTCACATCAGGAGAATCATCGCTTTGTGACTTTGTGTCCAAAAATACGACTGAATCAGCAACTATTTCAGTAACATATCTTCTTGCATTGATTTTTTCATCCATATAATCACGATTTTGCAAACGGCCATCCAAAGCAATCATCGATCCCTTTGTGACGTATTTTGCAATATTTTCAGCTTGTTTTCTCCAAGCTGTACAGTTGAAAAAATCTGCATTTTTGTCATTGACACTGGACTGAAACGGACGATTCACTGCTAAAGTGAAAGAACATACAGCAGTATTGTTGCTTGTATATCTAAGCTCAGGGTCTTTAGTTAGACGACCTACAAGAACAACTTTATTAAACATAAAAAACCTCCTACTTATGCTTCGTCTCTAGCAATGACTATATGACGGATGACATCTTCTTTAATTTTCATGACACGATCAATCTCAGAAACTGCTTCTTTTGAAGCTACTACGTCAATAATCACATAATAGCCTTTTGTAAAATCAGCAATTTCGTATGCTAGATCTTTGATGCCCCACTCAATTACTTTCAAATCTTTAGAACCGTTACTTGTAAAGATTTCACTAAATGATTTAATTAAATCTTTTCTATTTTGTTCCTCAAGATTTGGACGAATGATGTACATTATCTCATATCTTTTCATATTATACCTCCTTTTGGTCTATTGGCTGCTCTTGCAGCAAGGTGATAAATCACAACGATGTATTATAACACAATTGAAATTCTTTGTCTAGGAAAAAAGGCTCTTGATTTCGTTTTTCTTAATGACGAAATCAAGAGAAAAAAAACACCTTTTCAGGTGGTTTTATTCAACTGTTGTATCAGTGGTTTCTGAAGTAGTCTCTGTGGTTGTAGTAGTCGTTGACTGTGGAATATATCTTCCTTGGAAAATGTCTACAGCTTCTTCATAATAACTCTCATCAGCTATCATGATACAATTACCATTTATATAGTCAGCAGGATCTAAACCTTCTAGTAGCGCTTGTAAAGACAGACTTGTCTCTAAAACTTCATTCATATAATCCTCTGATTGAAACTCGATTACGATTACTACTTTATCTAGTCCATTCGAGAAAGCATATGCTCTAAAACCAACTAAAGATGCTAGGATATTAACTGTTTGAGTAACTGTTGTTGCAGTTGTGTTTGTTCCACTTGTAGTCTCTTCAGTAATTATTGGAGCAGTGGTAGTAGTCGTTACATTTGTTTGTGGTGGAACGGTAATATTCAAATCATCAACAACATCATCAACTACAGAAAACATTATTGAGCCACCTCTAAAATTGTATTCATATAAACTATAACCCGCGTTTGTAAAATTCCTTGAAACTTTGTTAATTGAACTACAAGCCCCCAAAGCTCCTACTAATAAAACAAACGTAATCAATATAAAAATCTTCTTGATATTCTTCATTGCACACCATCCTAAATAATATAATATACAAATATTATATACCTTTCTTCTTGAAAATTATATCTTATAAAACCAATTATGTCAATGATTGAATTGTGATACTTCATTGAGAGTTTTTTCGATAAGGTAAAAGCATTGATACCTTATTTTTATATTCTTTGTAGTCTGGTCTTTTCATTAGTTTTTTCTCCATCATCGGAATGCTGATAAACAAGAAAAGACCTACCATAAGAATCGGATAAACAATATTTAAGTTAACTCTGTTGACAGTGGATAAATACATAATGTATACCCCTAACCATAAACCGAGTTCTCCGAGATAATTTGGGTGTCTACTATACTTCCAAAGACCATTATCGATACATGAGTTTTTACTTTGATTACCCTTTCTAAATTCATACATTTGCTTATCAGCAAAATGCTGGATAATCACCGAAACAATAGATATCGCAAATCCAAAGATGAATAAAACATTTATAGAGTTATTTGAGCTGCTCTTTTCAATGATTTCATGAGAGTTTATCAATTGCAAAAAAACGATGATTGTAGGAAACAAATGAATTCCAAATAGATTAGTTATTAAATATATTCTCGGAGCTCTTTGCTTAAGATAATCATAACGCCAATCTTGCGAACTAAATCCATGCCAATTCTTCCACCAATTAAAGGTCAATCTAGCGCTCCATAATAACAATGCGATAAACATCATTATAACCGGTAAAGTAAAACTTTGATAAAGTATCATCCAATAAAATACTATAAAAATTGGGATTACACTCCAGTAAGGATCATATAAAGACGCATTCTTAGTAATTATAGAAAAAAAGAAAATAATTAAAGTCATGATTATATCCGCTAGTAATGCAACAATCAACACATTCATGGCTATGCTATATCCATAATTCATTACCAAGATTCCAATAAAAATCACAAATCCATAAATCATAATAAAAAACACTAACGTCTGCTTTTTTGTAAGTTCCATCAAGTTCATTTTGATATTCCTTTCTCTTAGTAAGAAACTATTGATTTATTACTTCTATTATCTTTTCATAACAAAACTTTATTGCTTTAAGTCTGATGAAATTTCTATCTCCACTAAAATTTTTCCTGTATAAATAATCCTTACCAAGATATCTTATACCAATAAAAACTTCACCAATTTCAAAGTTATTAGGTTTTGATGGCCCAGCAACTCCCGAAATAGCCATCAAAACTTCAGCTTGGCTGATTTTTGACAAACCTTGAAGCATCTCAATAATTGTTTCTTTAGAATACTCTGTATATTGTTTGATTGTTTCTAAATTGCATTTTAAAATTTTTATTTTAGCATCATTTGAGTAGACTGTGAAGCTTTCAGATAAAACTGTTGAAGCATCAGGTATCGATGTAAGTAACCCGCTTAGCAAACCTCCTGTAATCGATTCAGAAAATGCTATCTTAAGATTTTTTCTTTTAAGTTCAAAAACTGTAAGTTTAGCTAGCCTTAGACAGTCTTCTAAAAGTTTCATATCTATGATTTTATCATACATTGAACCTAAAGTGAAAGACATCTCCATCTTTAGCTACATATTCCTTTCCTTCTAGTCGATACTTCCCTAATTCTTTAGCTTTAGCCTCGCTTCCAGCTTTAATTAAGTCATCATAACTAATCGTTTCAGCGCGGATGAATCCCTTCTCAAAATCACTATGAATTACTCCAGCGCATTCAGGAGCCTTCATCCCAGACTTGAAAGTCCAAGCTCTAACTTCTTTTTCTCCTGCAGTAAAGAAAGTTTTTAAACCTAAGATATGGTAACTGACATTGATCAAAGAATCTAATCCTGAGTTAGTAATCCCCAATTCTTCCATAAAGATCTCTCTATCTTCATAATCTAGTTCTTGAAGTTCATATTCAATTCTAACACTGATAACAATCACTTCAGCTTTATCTTTTTTTGCTTGTTCTTTAACCATCTTTACATAACCATTACTATCAAAATCGTTAATTTCACTCTCGGATATATTACATACATAAACCATCGGTTTCAATGTTAAAAACGAAAAATGTCTGATCATTTTGACATCGTCAACAGACAAATCCATACTTCTAATTGGAACACCTTCTTTAAGTTTTTCCAAGATTCTTGATAGCAATCTAAACTCTTCATAAGCTTCTGTATTGGCTTTGTTTTCAGCTTGCTTCTTAATTTTAGGTAATCTTTTCTCGATTACTTCCATGTCTGCAAAAATCAATTCTATACTGATGGTTTCAACATCTCTTAGCGGATCAACAGACCCATCAACATGAAGAACATTATCATCGTCAAAGCATCTTATTACTTGAACTATCGCATCAGTTGTTCTGATGTGTGACAAGAATTGATTTCCTAAACCTTCCCCTTTAGATGCTCCCTTAACAAGTCCTGCGATATCTCTAAACTCAAATGTTGTATAGATTGTCTTTTTTGGCTTATAAATTCTAGTCAATTCCTCAATTCTTTGATCGGGAACATCAACAACCCCAATATTTGGTTCTATAGTTGAAAAAAGATAATTACCCGCTTGAACCTTAGCTTTTGTTATTGCATTGAAAAGGGTCGTCTTACCAACATTAGGCAATCCGATTATCCCTGCAGTTAAACCCATATTCACTCCTTAATAATTTCATTCAAACCGAAAAGTTTAACGGTATTCCTAAATGTAGCATTCTCTACTTCTACAACTGGAATATTACGTAAATTAGCGATTTCACGTATAATATACTTTAAATTCTTGGACTCATTTGTTTTACCGCGATGCGGCATTGGTGCTAAGTACGGTGAATCCGTTTCTACCAAGAGGTAGTTTAGATCGATTTTCTGAGCTATTTCCTTTGGCACTCTAGCATTTTTAAAAGTAACTGGGCCTGCTAATGATATATACATTCCAATGTTGATGAATTTCTTAACAAATTCCCAAGAACCGGAATAACAATGCATTACTCCAAATATATTCTTGTCTTTATAATCTTTAATAATTTCATATGTGTCATTCAAGGAATCTCTCATATGGACAACAATCGGAAGATTATATCTATTAGCCAATTGAATTTGTTTAATAAACAGCTCTTTTTGTCTTACTTCTTGACTTTTATCCCAATAGTAATCCAATCCCATTTCTCCCAAAGCTTTTACTTTAGGGTGTTTAAGATTTTGCTCGAGCCATTCCAAATCAGATTCTTTGTAATGCTTAGCTTCACTCGGGTGGATTCCAATTGCTGCATAAACTTCCTCATACATGGTTGCTATATCAAGTGCTAGTTCAGATGATTCGCGGTCATAGCCAATACAGATAAAAGCCTTGACATTATTATCTTTAGCTCTTTCAATAATTTCTTCTATTCTTGGAAATAGTTCTTCATCATTTAGATGAACATGAGAATCAATAATCATATGTATCTCCTATCACAGTAATTACTTCAAACAAAACTCTACTAGATTTTTAACATTAAAACCAAAGTAATCCATAACATCTTGTCCATTGCCACTTCTTCCAAACTCATCTATTCCATAGACTTTTTTACCAAATCGATACCAAGGTTGTCTTGAACCCATTTCTACACATATCACTTCTTTATTCTCTGGCAGGATACTTTGTTGAAATTCTTGGCTTTGGTTCAAAAACAATTCCATCGAAGGCATAGAAACAACTCGTACTTTAAGATTATGCTTTGTTGCTAATTCTTTTGCTGATTCTATAGCTAAATTTACTTCTGAACCAGTAGCTATGATTATCTTTTCATAATTGACTTCATCTTTTACAATGAAAGCTCCCTTGCAAAAATCTTCATAACTAATTTGATAATCTGTTATAACATTTTGCCTAGTTAATACTAGCACACTTGGAAGATTTTTGCTTTCAAGAGCAAATCTGAAAGCATGCCTAACTTCGTTAGCGTTAGCTGGTCTAAAAACATTGATATCCGGCATCGCCCTAAACATAGATAATTGTTCGATTGGTTCATGTGTTGGTCCATCTTCTCCAACTGCGATTGAATCATGAGTAAAAATATATATGCTAGGAACTTTCATTAAAGCACTAATGCGCATGGCTGGTTTCATATAATCTGAAAAGATTAAAAACCCTCCACAAAAAGCCTTTAAATTATGTAAAGCCATACCATTAACTAAACCTGCCATTGCATGTTCTCTAACACCAAAATTAATATTTCTTCCCAAACGGTTAGTAATATCAAAATCTCCATTGATGCCTTTAACTTTAGTGGAAGAAGTTAAATCTGCTGAACCACCTATCATTGCTTTTGAATATGATGATAGTTTTTCGATTACTTTTCCGATTGTAACTCTTGTTGCTTCTTTGGCTTCTAAAACCTGAGGAATAACCGTTTCAAAGTCAATATTTATGTCTCCATTGATTATATCCATCAACTCCTTATAATTGATTGGATATCTCTCTTGATAATCCTTTAGTCTAACTTCCCATTTTTGATAATTATCAAAACCCCTAGATACAAAAGTATTTAAAAAATCTTGATAAGCTGATTGAGGGACATCAAACTCAGAATGTTCATAGTTAAATTCTTTCCTCATCCTGTCTGTTTCATCTTTTCCTATTGGGCTTCCATGAGTTTTTGAACTACCCGCATTTGAAGACCCATAACCAATGATACTTTTCACCTCAATAAAACTCGGTTTATCGCTTATTTTAGCTTTTTCAATAGCTTTATTTAAACTCTTAGAATCGTTGGGTTCCTCAATCAATTGATAACTCCAATTCATTGATAAAACCTTTTGCTTGATATCATCGCTAGTTGCTAAACTGATTGGTCCGTCTAATTGAATATCATTAGAGTCAAACAACACTATCAGCTTGCTCAAACCTAATCGTCCAGCAATAGCCATAGATTCCATGCTAATTCCTTCTTGTAAATCACCATCACCACAAAGAACATAAGTATAGTGATTGACAACTTCGCAATCATCTTTGTTAAAAACAGCGCTCAAATAACTTTCAGCCAAAGCATTACCTACTGCCATTGATAATCCCTGCCCCAAAGGTCCTGTTGTTGAATCAACACCAGGAGTATGTCGATACTCAGGGTGACCTGGTGTTTTGCTGTTAAGTTGTCTAAAATCCTTTAAGTCATTAATTTTTAAATCATAACCAGCTAAATGCAATAGCGCATAAAGCAAAGCACTTCCGTGACCTGCAGCTAAAAAGAATCGATCACGATTAAACCAATCCGGTTTATCCGGATTGGCAATTAGATGTTTGGTATACAACTCATAAACTGTGTTTGCTGCGCCTAAAACAATTCCGGGATGTCCTGAATTAGCTTTATTAATCATATCAAGTCCTAAAAACATGATGGTAGATATTGTCTTATTCATATTCTCTCCTTACCACTGAAAAATATTCTATTTTTTTCTTCTCGACTATTATACCATAATTTGACTATTAGAAAAAGATATAACAATCAGATTAAGTGTAAAATGACACATTAATCATAACTTTCAAAGAAAACAAAAAAAAGCACCCTTACGGATGCTTTATAGTTTTTTACTACTCTAGGATTGTAACTACTGAACCAGCACCTACAGTGTGTCCACCTTCACGAATTGAAAATTTAGTTCCTTGTTCTAATGCAATCGCATGAATCAATTCAACTTCCATTTCAATGTTATCCCCTGGCATAACCATTTCAACACCTTTTGGTAATTGAATAACGCCTGTGATATCAGTTGTACGGAAATAAAATTGAGGACGGTAATTTGAGAAGAATGGAGTGTGACGTCCACCTTCATCATGGCTCAACACGTATACTTGTGCAGTAAACTTAGTATGAGGAGTAACGCTTTTTGGTTTAGCGATTACTTGTCCACGTTGAACTTGATCTCTAGAGATACCACGTAATAATAGTCCTACATTATCTCCTGCTTGTGCATAATCCAATAATTTTCTGAACATTTCTACGCCAGTTACAACAGCTTCTTTAGTGTCTCTAATACCAATGATTTCAATCTTTTCATTAACTTTGATTTGACCACGGTCAACTCTACCAGTAACAACTGTTCCGCGACCAGTAATAGTAAATACGTCTTCAATTGGCATCAAGAATGGTTTATCAACCGCTCTTTCAGGAAGAGGAATATAATCATCTACAGCAGCCATTAATTCTAAGATTTTTTCTTCTTGTTCAGCATCTCCTTCAAGAGCTTTTAAAGCAGAACCAACAATAATTGGAGTTTCATCTCCTGGGAAACCGTATTCTTCGAGCAATTCACGAATCTCCATATCAACTAATTCGATTAATTCCTCATCATCAACCATGTCAGCTTTGTTTAAGAATACAACAATTTTTGGAACACCAACTTGACGAGATAATAAGATGTGTTCTCTTGTTTGAGGCATAGCGCCATCAGCTGCAGAAACAACCAAAATAGCACCATCCATTTGTGCAGCACCAGTAATCATATTTTTTACATAGTCAGCATGTCCTGGGCAGTCAACATGTGCATAGTGACGATTTTCAGTTGAATACTCAATATGAGCAGTATTAATAGTAATACCTCTTGCTTTTTCTTCTGGAGCAGAGTCAATTGAAGCATAGTCTCTAACTTCTGACAAACCTTTTCTTGATAAAACGACAGTAATAGCCGCTGTTAATGTTGTTTTTCCGTGGTCAACATGACCGATAGTACCAATATTAACATGTGGTTTTGTACGTTCAAATTTAGCTTTAGCCATTTTTATATTTTCTCCTTTTTTATAATTTTTCGCTTAATAGCATATGTTTATCGATATTATTTTATAACAATATCTAAAATATTGCAATAATTAAATCCTTTGATTAGTTTAATTGTTTCGTTTAGTAATTATTTCTTCAGCAATTGATTTTGGACACTTATCATAGTGTGAGAATTGCATAGTATGATTAGCTCTTCCTTGGCTATTTGATCTCAAAGATGTTGCATATCCGAACATTTCTGACAAAGGAACTTTTGCAGAAACCTTCTGCGCATTTCCTTGCTTTTCTTGCCCTTCAATTCTGCCTCTTCTGGATGTCAAGTCTCCGATCACATTACCGATATAATCCTCTGGTGTAACTACATCAACACTCATTATCGGCTCTAAAAGCGTAGGTTTACAAAAATCTTTTGCTTTTTTTAAAGCCATTGAAGCTGCAATCTTGAATGCCATTTCAGAAGAGTCGACTTCATGATATGAACCATCAAAAAGTGTAGCTTTCAAATCGAGTAATGGATATCCTGCAATAACGCCACCCTGTAAAGATTCTTGAATACCTTTATCGACAACATTGATATATTCTCGAGGCACTGTTCCTCCAACAATCTTATCTACAAATTCATAGCCTTTTCCTGGATTAGGCTCAAAACGAACGAATACATGTCCATATTGTCCTCTCCCACCTGACTGTCTCACAAACTTACCTTCGCATTCAGCTGCTTGAGTAATTGTTTCGCGATATGAAACCTGTGGATTTCCAACTGACGCCTCAACTTTAAACTCTCTTTTCATACGATCAACAATAATCTCTAAGTGTAACTCTCCCATACCAGAAATGATTGTTTGTCCTGTTTCTTGGTCTGTATATGTTCTAAACGTTGGATCTTCTTCACTAAGTTTTTGAAGAGCTATACCCATTTTATCTTGATCTTTTTTTGTCTTGGGTTCAATAGCTACTGAAATTACTGGTTCTGGGAATTTCATTGATTCTAAGATTACATGAGTTTTTTCAGAACATAAAGTATCTCCGGTAATGGTATCTTTCAAGCCTACCGCAGCTGCGATATCTCCCGAATAGACCTCATCAATTTCAGTTCTACTGTTTGCATGCATCTGCAATATTCTGCCCAATCTCTCTTTTTTATCTTTTGAAGTATTGACTATATATGATCCTTTTTTAGCTACTCCAGAGTAAACTCTAAAAAATGTTACTCTTCCAACAAAGGGATCCGTCATAACTTTGAATGCTAAAGCTACGAACTCTTTGTTGTCATCATGAACCAAAGTAACCTCATCCCCATTGCGGTTAATACCCTTTATCTGCATTACCTCAACTGGAGATGGTAAATAGTCAATTGTTGCATCTATCACAAACTTAATTCCTTTGTTTTTAAATGCAGAACCACACATTACTGGAAAGAACTTAACAGTCAAGGTAGCCTTTCTAATTGCTTGCTTTAACATGTCCGGACTTACTTCCTCACCTTCAAGGAAGGTCATCATCAATTCTTCATCAAAATCACATAGTGTTTCAATCAATTTGTTTCTTCTGTTTAAAACAAGTTCTAATAGATTTTTTGGCATATCTATTTCTTTGTAATTCTCTTCTGGTTCACCATCAAAATCATATGCCTTCATCTCAACCAAATCAATTATGCCGCTAAACTCATCTTCAGCTCCAATTGGCCATTGAATCGCTTCAGCCTTTTCGCCTAAACGCTTATGGATTGAATCAATTGTTGCTTCAAAATCCGCACCAATCTTATCCATTTTATTCGCAAACACAATTCTTGGAACTCTATACTCATTAGCTTGACGCCAAACTGTTTCTGTCTGTGGTTCAACTCCAGCTTGAGCATCTAATACCGTTACAGCACCATCTAAGACACGTAATGATCTTGACACTTCCACAGTGAAATCCACATGTCCTGGGGTATCGATGATATTTACTCTATGATTTTTCCAGAAAGCTGTAGTAGCTGCAGCAGTTATCGTAATTCCACGTTCCTGTTCTTGTTCCATCCAATCCATTTGAGAAGCACCATCATGGGTTTCTCCCATTTTATGAATTCTTCCGGTATGAAATAAAACTCTTTCAGTAGTCGTGGTTTTACCAGCATCAATATGAGCCATGATACCGATATTACGTGTTTTATCTAAACTATATTCACGTGCCATAACTTAAATTCCTTTCCTTAACTAAAATCTATAATGAGCGAAAGCTTTATTTGCTTCTGCCATTCTATGCATATCTTCTCTCTTTTTAACAGATGCACCTGTATTGTTACTTGCATCAATTATTTCTTTTGCCAATCTCTCTTCCATTGTTCTTTCATTTCTAGAACGAGAATATTGTACTAACCATCTAAGCCCTAGAGTAGTTCTTCTATCCGCTCTTACTTCACTAGGAACTTGGTAGTTCTGTCCGCCGATACGACGGCTTCTTACCTCTAAAACTGGCATGATATTATTAAGCGCTTCATTAAACACTTCCAGAGGATTTTTTCCGGTGATTTCTTGAACACGATTAAATGCATTATACAATAAATTCTGTGCAAGATTCTTTTTTCCATCTAACATAATATTATTGATTAGTTTTGTAACTAACTTCGAGTTATATATCGGATCCGGCAAGACATCTCTTTTTACAATTTTACCTTTACGAGGCATAAGTAATTCCTCCTTTCAAAATTCTTATTAAATATTTAAAAAATTACTTTTTCGGTCTTTTTGCTCCGTACTTAGAACGCCCTTGCATTCTTTTGTCAACAGCTGTTGTATCCAATGTTCCTCTCACTATGTGATAACGAACACCAGGTAAGTCTTTAACACGTCCGCCACGAATCAATACAACGCTATGTTCCTGTAATGAGTGCCCAATACCAGGGATATATGCGTTAACTTCACCACCGTTTGATAAACGGACACGAGCATACTTTCTTAAAGCTGAGTTTGGTTTTTTAGGAGTCATAGTCGCAACTCTGACACAAACACCACGCTTTTGTGGAGAACTAATATCTGTATATCTCTTCTGTAAACTGTTGTATCCAATATTCAACTGTGGTGCCTTTGATTTCTTTGTTTTTGATTGACGACCTTTTTTGATTAATTGGTTTATAGTTGGCATGTACATTCCTCCTTTCATACCCACACACCCGGGAGGTGCGTTTGTCTCATTTTTATAAGGTTGCTGGGCAACCTAAGGATTAATAACAAATTAAAGCGTAATTATTATACACCACTAGACTAGGTGTGTCAAGTTTTTCCTTTTCAGTTTTTTTCAACCTTATATATTATATAATATCCCAAAAAAAAAGCAAGCAAAATTATCTTTCTTTTAAAAGATTTTTACTCGTTTTTACAACTTTATAGAACTTCTACTGTAATATCTGTTTTTCTTTATTCAAAAAAGAGAATTTCAGTTTAAAAACTCTAATTATGTATAATGAAATCAATGCAATAAATAGTAAAAATATCTCTGCCCAAATAATATTTCCAATTTGATTTGCGATCAAAACCACCAAAAAGTCAACTGTAAAATGTATCAACAAAACATAAACTAGATAAATTTTCTTGCCTGAAACTAATCCATACATTGTTATAACACTTAAGCAGATATGTAAAATGATAACCATCACCCGCTCTGCTCCTGCAATCAGAAAAATATATGTTCTTGTTTCAACCAGCAAATCTTGAACTTGTCTTAACTGACCCTGAGTAACTATATCTGAGTTATTAATCAAGTCTTGAAAACCTCCATTATTAATCATAATAGCATAGACCACATAAGTAATATAAGTCAAGACTAATAAGATAAAAGCTTCAACACCTCCATGTCCAATCCCATGAGCTAAACCTGTATTGAAATCTTGATTTTTCTTCATGAAAAATTTAATGAAAACAACCCTTCCGGTTGTTTCAAACAAGCTAGCTGTTAAGGCTAATAAAAATAGCGTTAGCATATTTGGTAATCCAGTTAAGAAAACAGAAACCACTGAACTTTGTAGTATTGGCAACCTTATCAAAACTTGGAATACAAAAAAAGATAAACCTCCCACAACAAAGGCGAGACTAACATATCTATGTTTCTTAATCAATAAAAACCCTAAAAAAAGAGGAAATGCTAAGGAAACAAAAGCGCTAATAATCATCGCAACTATGTTCGAATAACTAACCATACAATACCTCAAAAATTTCTAAAAAAATCTATTCATTCTTCTACTAAAGGCACAAATCTACAAAAACACAATCTTTCTCTCTTTATTTTTGATTGTTCTTTTGTTATAACAATTAGTTCCTGCCATATTCCAAAATCAATTGGGATAACCATCCGACCAAATTCAACTAACTGATCTATAAGTTTATTAGGTAAATAAGGTGCTGCAGCCGAAACAATTATCTTATCATATGGCACACCAACTAAATAACCTAGATAACCATTACCTATATGATAAATGATATTTTTATAACCTAGTTGATCCAATGTCAATTTCGCTTTGATTTGTAGTGGTTCTTTTAATTCAACTGTATATACTTCAGCTGCTAGTTGAGCTATAATAGCTGTTTGATACCCAGAACCAGTTCCAATCTCTAAAACTCTATCTGTACTCTTAATATTTAAACTTTCAAGCATCAATGCAACTATATAGGGTTGAGAGATTG
>Ga0334890_1000846_pt1 | contig 48256 bp, 42 predicted proteins | sample GraSluR1_MG_3_FD_207220 | JGI IMG/M metagenome (GOLD analysis project Ga0334890, IMG submission 207220) | Sludge microbial communities from methane-producing bioreactor in Wageningen University, Netherlands - Granular Sludge_31_08-R1 | ecosystem: Engineered > Bioreactor > Anaerobic >... | reverse complement strand
GGAAGCGGGCGACGCAGCGGCCGTCGCGGAAGACGAGGACGGCGTCGCTCATTCCCAGCACTTCGGGGAGGTCGGAGGAGATCATCAGGATGCCCATCCCCTGCGCCGCGAGGTCGTTCATGATCTGGTGGATTTCGGCCTTCGCGCCGACATCGACGCCGCGAGTGGGTTCGTCGAGGACGAGGATCTTCGGCGAGACGGCGAGCCCCTTGGCGATGGCGACCTTCTGCTGGTTGCCGCCGCTGAGGGAGAAGACCGAGTCGAAGATGGTCCTGCACCGCACGCCGAGGCGCTGGACGAACGATCCGGCGAGCGATTCGGAGGCCGGTCGGTCGACGAACGGTCCCTTGCGGAGCCCCTGCAGCAGGCGCATGGCGATGGTGTTGTCGCGGATGGTGCGGTTGAGGAAGAGCCCCTGCCGCTTGCGGTCCTCAGGGACGAGGACGATGCCCCGGTCCAGTGCGTCGCCCGGGGAGCGGGGTTTGAACGGCGTTCCCTCGACGGTGATTTCGCCGCCGTCGAACGGGTCGAGCCCGACGAGGCATCGTGCCAGCTCCGTGCGGCCGCTGCCGACGAGCCCCGCCACGCCGAGGATCTCGCCGCTGCGGAGCGTGAACGAGACGTCTTCCAGAACGCCCCTTCGCGAGAGTCCGCGCACGTCGATGAGGACGCCGCCGGGGTCGCGGAAGGTGCGGGGGTAGAGAGCCTCGATCCGACGGCCCACCATCAGGGAGACGACGCGCTCGGGAGTGATGTCCTTCGCGTCCGCGCTTCCCGCCGTTTCGCCGTCGCGGAGGACGGAGATGCGGTCGGCGAGGGAGAAGACCTCTTCGAGATGGTGCGAGATGTAGATGATGCCGGTTCCTGACGCGCGAAGGTCGGCGATGACTCGGAAGAGCTGTTCCGTCTCGCGCGCGGAGAGGCTGGAGGTGGGTTCGTCCATGGCGAGAATGGAGACGTTCTGCGAGATCGCCTTGGCGATTTCGACGAGCTGCTGTTCGCCGGGAGAGAGCGACCCCGCGCGGCGCGCGACGTCGATGCCGACGCCGAATCCCTCGACGAGCCGGGCCGCGTCGTCCGCGAGTTTCCGCCTGTCGATGAAGGGGCCGCGCTTCGGCTCGCGTCCGAGGTAGATGTTCTCCGCCACGGAGAGGTGCGGCGCGAGGCTCAGTTCCTGGTGAATGATGCCCACTCCGGCTCGGATGGCGTCGCCGGGGCCGCTCCATCGGGAGGATTTCCCGCGTATTCGGATTTCCCCTTCGTCGGGAGCGATCACGCCGCCGAGCACCTTTATGAGGGTGGACTTCCCCGCGCCGTTTTCGCCGACGAGAGCGTGCAGCTCCCCTCCGCGCAGGGAGAAGGAGATCCCCTTCAGCGCGTGGACTCCCGGATAGCGCTTGTGTACGTTCTTCATCTCCAGCAAGAGTGTCACGCCATCAACCTCCGGTGGGAGGGACGCCGCCTTCGAAAGACGGCGTCCCTGTGCTTCATCTGTTGTACAGCCTATTCGACGACGAGCTGCAGCGGCACGGGAATGAACTCCGGCAGCTTCTCGCCGCCGAGGTGCGCGACCGCTTTCTCGACGCCCATCGCGCCGATCACGGCGGGCTGCTGGGCGACCGTAGCGGCCAGCTTGCCCGCCTTGACCGCGGCAACCGCGTCGTCCACCGCGTCGAAGCCGACGAAAATAATTCCCTTGCGTCCGGCGGCCTCGGCGGCGGCGACCGCGCCGAGGATCATCTCGTCGTTATGGGCGAAGACGCCCGCGATCTCCGGCTGCGCCTGGAGGATGTTCTCGAAGACTCTCAGTCCTCTGTCGCGGCTGAAGTCGGCGGCCTGCGAGGCCACGATCCTGATCTCCTTGAAGTCGGCAACGGCCTCGTTGAACCCCTTGCCGCGGTCCCTGGCCGCGGAGGTTCCTGGGATGCCGACCAGCTCGACGACGTTCCCCTTGCCTCCCAGCTTCTCGGCGAGGAACTTCCCGGCCATGACGCCGCCCGCGACGTTGTCGCTGGCCACGTGGCAGAGAACCTGTCCGCCGGACGCGCCCCTGTCGATGGTGAGCACGGGGATGCCTGCGGCGTTCGCCTTCATGATGGAGGGGGTGACGGCGTCGGAGTCGGTCGGATTCACCAGAATGGCGTCCACCTTCTGCTGAATCAGGTCTTCCATCGCGGCGGTCATCTTCGCCGAGTCGTCCTGCGCGTCCAGTATTACAAGCTTCGCTCCGGCCTTCGCGGCGGCCTCTTCCGCGCCCTGCTTCAGCGTGACGAAGAAGGGGTTGTTCAGCGTGGAGATCACCAGGCCGAGCGTCTTCTCAGCCGCCGCGGCGGGAGCCGCGACGAGCAGAACCACCAGCAGTACGGCAAGCAACTTTTTCATGAAACGGACACCTCCTTGGATTTTCGCGCGGAGCGCTTTTCGCGTCCGCGTCGTTGTGAATACCGGTGTGGTACACCGGGAAACGCGTTTAATTCCGTTCAAGATGTTCACGCGCTCTTCGCGGACTTCCTCGAGCCGAGCGGGTGTCCGGAATACGGCGAGCAGGCGCTACCCCGCCGTCCGGCTTCTTTCGCCCAGATTCCCGTAGGCCACGAGGGCCGCCGCGATGACCACCCCCTTCACCACCTGTTCCGAGAAGGGATTGACGTTGAGAAGGTTCATCCCGTTCTCCAGCACGCCCATGATCAGCACGCCGAGGATGGTTCCGGCGAGCGTTCCCTTTCCGCCCGAGAAGCTTGTCCCGCCGAGCACGACGGCGGCGATCGCGCCGAATTCGTAGCCGACACCGGCTCCGGGCTGCGCGGAGTCGAGCCTTCCGATGAGCATCAGTCCTGCGAGCGCGGCGAGGATGCCGCAGAGGACGTACGCCTTCGAGACCGTTCCGGGGACGTCGATTCCCGATCCCCACGCGGCGACGGGGTTCGAGCCCGTGTTCCGGATATGCTCTCCCCAGGGGCAGCGTTCGAGCAGCACGAAGACGATGATGAAGGATGCGCCGAAGAGCAGTGCGGGTGCCGGAACACCGGCGAAGACGCCCGTTCCGGGCAGCCGGAAGAGGGCGTCGAATCCGGTGATGGGCGCGCCACCCGTGTAGATGAAGGAGAGCCCGCGCGCGAATCCCATCATTCCCAGCGTGACGATGAAGGGAGGGAGGCGCAGCCGCGAGACGCCGAAACCGTTGATCCATCCCAGTCCGGCTCCTGCGAGAAGAGCGCACGCCCACGCGAGCGGGGCGGGAAAGCCCGTTTTCGACGCGGAGGCTGCGACGAGGACGGAGAGCGAGAGGACGCTGCCGACGGAGAGGTCGATGCCTCCCGTGAGAATGACCACGGTCATGCCCAGCGAGATGACCCCGATGATGGAGGACTGGCGAAGCACGTTCAGCAGGTTCGCGACTGTGAAAAAGCGCGGTTCGAGCGAGCCCGCGAGGAGCATGAGTCCCCCGAGAAGCAGCAGGAGCAGCGTTCTCGAATCAGGACGCCGGAAGAGAAAGGGCACGGTCTTCGGCCTTCTTGATGTTAGAAGGGGACGCCGCAGCGGAGCAGCACGTTGGCGTACGGCGTGCATTCGCCGGTGCGGACGACGAAACGGACGTCGGCGAGGCGCTTCTTGAGCTCTTCGTGGGAAATATGTTCGCCGGGGATCGGCTGAAAGAACGTCTCGAGACGGCCGGCGAACATCGGACACTTGAGAAGCGCTTCTTCCGCCCAGTAGACCTGCTCGACGACGATCTCGGGGAGAATCGCCCCCAGAACGTCGAAAAAGGCGGGTTTGCCGGGCGCGTAGGCGAGGTCGATCCGGGGTGTCTCCGCAGGAATGGGAAGCCCCGCGTCGGCGACGCAGATAAGGTCGAGGTGGCCGCAGGAAGCGATCTGGAAAGCAAGTTCCGGGTGAAGAATACCGCTGCGTTTCATATTCGTCCCTCCTTGCGCCCGCTCAGGGTGAACTGTGCGCGCCGCGGCGTTGTATCCTGTTTTCGCGCCCGTCAGTGCATTGTTCACTCAAGAGAAGCGCTGAAATTCAGTATGATATTGTTCGTATCGTAGCACGGGCGGATGGTTTTTACAACACGGATCGGGCGGCTCAGTCGAGCATCTGTGATGCCCCCTCCGCTGCGGATTCAGGTCGGTGTCGGAGGGTGAAGGATACGCACCCGTACGCACCCGTCGCCCTTCGCGCCGATATGGACGCGCTTCCGCTCCAGGAGGAGAACGACCTCCTCTATGCGTCTCAGAATCCGTGCGTGATGCACGCCTGCGGGCACGATGCGCACACGGCCATTCTGCTGGTGGCGGCGAAGATCCTCGCTGAGATCAGGGACGAACTGCCCGGCACGTTTCATCTTCCAGCCCGCAGAGGAGTCCGGCTTGCGATCCGGAGCCAAGGTGATGCTCGAGGAGGGAGCGCTCGACGGCGTCGACTCCATCGGCGGACTTCACGTCTGGTCGCTCGCCCCAAGCGGAACGGTGCTCTACCGCTCCGGCCCCGTGATGGCCGCTGCGGACGCATGGTACCTGACAATCAAGGGCAAGGGGGGGCACGGCTCGTCCCCGGAGAACGCCATCGATCCGACGATCACGGCGGCGAATCTCGTGCTGAATCTCCAGGCGATCGTCGGTCGCGAGGTCGGAGCGAGGGAGACCGCCGTGGTGAGCACCGGTGTCGTGAAGGCGGGAGAGACGGTCTTCAACATTATTCCCGATTCGGTGACGATGAACGGCACTGTCCGTTCCTTCAACCCGGCGGTGCAGGACACGGTCGAGGCTGCCATCCGGAGGGTGATCGCGGGACTCTGCGCTGCGGGGCGCTGCGAGTTCGAACTGGACTACAGGCGCAACCTTCCGGCGACCGTCAACGATCATGAGGTCACGATGACGGCGAAGGCGGTCTGCGAGCGGGTTCTGGGCGCGGAGAATGTGACGGAGACGGAGCTGATCATGGGGTCGGAGGACTTCAGCTACTTCGAGCAGAAAGTCCCCGGAACCTTCTTTTTCCTTGGAACGGGCAATCCGGAGAAGGGGACGGACAACCCCCACCATCACCCGAAGTTCGACGTGGACGAAGACGTGCTCCCGGCAGGAGCGGCCATGCTCGCCGGGTTCGCGTGGGCGCGCCTTACGGGGGAAGTCCGGGGCTGAAGCAATCTTGACGGTATGTAACGGCATTTTGCCCGAGGGCGAAACGCCTGCAGAATTTTTCAAAGGGGGTCGTTCGAGAAACGGAAAGCAGGCAACAAGGACTCTTCATTTTCCGCTCTTTCCTGCCCGGGAGCTCTTTCTCCCGGGCGCCGCCGCGACCTCCTTTCGGTGGGACAGCAAGCTGTCACTCTTGAAAACACGGTCAGAATCCTTTGTCGTCGAGAAGGTGGTTCCCTATTTCGGAAGACCGCGCAAGTTCGTCGAATTCAGGAACGGAAGGGATCAGCGGGCGAATGAGTTCGTCGACCAAAGTTTTCATCCATGAGTAGGAGTCTTTCAGGGCATCGGTCACCTCCTGGACGGAGAACGTCTCCACTTCGCCCAGATAGGAGTAGCTCATCTCCGAGCGAAGGCGTTCGCGATTGCCATAAAAGCGGATGAACTCACGGTCCAATTTATTCTCGGCCGCAATGCCGGAGAGTTCCATCTTCACCCCTTGGTGTGTGGAAGGATCTTTACCTCGAGCAAAAAGCGCTGCTTTCGCCGCATGAAACAGCGCGTAGTAGAGGTGGTCGTTCGCCATCACGGCCTCGTTCCGTTCGATCATAAGAACGCACCCGTTCAAATGGCCGAGAGAAACTTGGAGAGCCTTGTGAACGAGCTGCTCCCGGATTTCAGGAGAATCGTTCGCTCCCGTGAGCGTCTTGACCATCATTTCGGCGCCCACCCCTGTCTTTGAAAAAGCGCAAGGCTCTTGTCCAGTAAACGGGAGGCGAAGCCCGAGCAAAAAGCGATCTCCCGGGAAAGCCTTGATTCGCTCCATATCAGAAGGGCGACCGGCATGGCAAGCTCGTTAGCCATTGAAAACTCGAGGTCGTCGCAGTCGGAGGCGATATCGCAGATATTCTGCTCGTATCGTTTCTTCCCCTCATCAGTCAGAATAATTGCGATATCGACGTCGGATTCCACATGATTCGTCCCAGTCGCACAGGAGCCGTACAACCAGACGGCGAGCAGGTCGTTCCCGAAAAGAGTTTCAAGCGTACCGGCGAATCGTTCGCACCGCCGAAGAATTTCGTCGTTTCTTTTTTTTATCCACGACGCGTCCATCGGGGTTGAGAGAGGGCTCAACGAACTTTTTGTCATGACCGGCATTGCATCGCCTCCTTTCCAAGATTTCTCAGCATGCCTTGATCACTATTATAATACACTGCGCGCTTTTCGAGCATCGAAAAGCGTCATGAAGACTCCGCCTACTTCCAATACCCTCTGTGCACGGCGAGAATCTCCTCCTGGAGCGCTCCTTCGGCGGCGGGGCCGATGATCTCTATCTTCTTCTGCCCCCGGGCGACGATCTCGCGGGAGGGGAGGTCGAAAGTGGGGTTGTCCTCGTTCGAGCCGGTGAGTTCGAGGAGCTGCTTCTCCGTAATGCCGAAGACGATCCTGCCTACGTTCCCCCAGTAGATGGCCCCGACGCACATGCAGCACGGCTCGGCGGTGGTGCAGAGGGTGCACTCCCACAGGAATTCCTTCGAATACTTCTTGCTTGCCAGCCGCATGACGGCGGTCTCCGCGTGACCGGTGCAGTCCCGCTCCGTGACCTCGATGTTCCCCGACTCGACGAGGATGTTTCCGTCTTTGTCGGCCAGCAGCGCGCCGAATGGGTGGTTGCCGGCGGCGACCGCCTCCTTGGATATCTCGACGCACCGTCTCAAAAGCGCTTCGTGCGATGTGTTCATCTTTTCCTCCTCCCGGAAGTGAAACGAGGGGAGCGCGCGGCTCCCCTCGGGATGCTTTTCGAATGGTCGTCCGCGTTCCTCAGGTTCGTATCTCGCGGTTGAACGGCTTGCCGAGCGCGGTGGGGCCCAGCAGCAGGCTTTCACGGCTGAAGGCTAGGACGAGAATGACCAGCGCGTAGGGGAGCATGACGGCGAACTCGTAGGGGAAGTCGATCCCCTGCCCCTGGATGGCGAGTTGGAGTGCCTGAGCAAGGCTGAAGAGGAGCGCGCCTCCCATGATCTTCAGCGGACGCCAGTGGCCGAAGTAGACCAACGCGACGGCGATGAAGCCGCGTCCTGCGATGATCTCGTCGCTGAACATCTTGACCTGGAAGAGGCTGAGGTACGCCCCCGCGAGACCGGCGAGCGCTCCGCCGACGGCCAAAGCCTGGAAGCGGACGAGGTTGACCTTGACGCCGATGGAGTCGGCCGCCCTCGGATTGGTGCCGGAGGCGCGCACCCGCAGACCCCACGGCGTCTTGAAGAGAATGTACCACGCTGCCGGCACGAAGAGGAAGGTCAGGTACACCATCAGGTTGTGCGAAAAGAGGACCGGGCCGAGGAGCGGAATGTCGGCGAGGATCGGGATCGGGAGCCTGCCGACGCCCGGAATGCTCTGCGTGCCGCCGACGAAGTGCCGGAAGAGCGTTCCGGCCGTACCGACGCCGAACATCTGCAGGCCGATTCCCGCGATCCCCTGGGGTGCGCGGAAGGTCACGACCACCAGTCCGAAGAAGAGGCCGAGCAGCGCGCCGATTCCCATGGCCAGTACGATGCCGAAAAAGTTGTAGACGCCGGGAACCGGGCCGCCCTGTCCGGCTGCGAACGGGACGAGGAAGCCGAGGAAGGCCCCCATCGCCATGATCCCCTCGCATCCGAGGTTGAAGACTCCGGCCCGCTGGTTGAACATCTCGCCGAGGGAGGCGATCAGGAGCGCCACGCTGAAGGGAATTCCGAGCGCGAGAATGTTGACGACGAAGTCCATGGGATCACCCCTCCTTGTCGCTGTGCGTCAATTTCCGGTACCTGCGCCAGGTCCTCTCCATCAGGTAGGGGTTCGCGAGCACCATCCGCGTCGCGACGATGACGAGGATGATGATCCCCTGCAGGACAAGCACCATGTTCGCCGGGACGCCGACCATCCGTTGCGTCATGTCGGCCCCGACGATCAGCAGGCCGAAGAAGAACGAGGCCGGGAGGATGCCCGCCGGGTGCAGCCCTCCGAAGAGGGCGACGATGATGCCGCTGAAGCCGTAGCCGCTGGTCACGCCCTCGATGGCGCGCCGGTGCACTCCCGCGATCTCGACGGCCCCGGCGAGCCCGGCGAACGCGCCGCTGATCATCATCGCGACGACGAGGTAGCCGGCGACGCCGATGCCGCCGTATCTCGCCGCCCGTTCGCTCGCTCCGGCCGCGCGCATCTTGTACCCCCACGAGGTCTTCCAGAGCAGCAGCCAGATGAGAAAGGCGAGAGCGATGGCGAGATAGGCGCCCGAATGGATGCGCGTTCCGGGGACCAGCCGATCGAGCCAGACGGCCCTCGTCAGGCGCATCGACTGGGGGGTGCCGCTTCCCATCGTGATCTCGGCCGGGTCGAGCATCGGCCCGCGGAGGCAGAACGTGTAGAACTGCGCCGCGATGTAGTTCAGCATCACCGTCGAGAGTAGTTCGCTGACGTGGAGCTTCGCCTTGAGCACTCCCGGTATGAAGCCCCAGGCCGCACCGCCCAATGTCCCGGCAATCATGGCCAGCGGCAGCAGCACGGCCTTCGGGAGACCGGGGAGAGCGAGCGCCACGGCCGTCGCCGCGAGGATGCCTATCGCCATCTGCCCCTCCGCGCCGATGTTGATGATGCCGCTCCGGTAGGCGACCGAGATTCCGAGGGCGATGATCGTCAGCGGGATGGCCCGGATAAGCACTTCGCCGATCTGCATCGTGTTCTTGAGCGGTTCGAGGAGGATGACCGAATAGGTCTTCGTCACGTCGGCCCCGATCGTCCAGAGCACGAGCGCGCCGAGCAGCATCGCGGCCAGGGCGGCCAGAAGGATGATCGAGAGCTTGTAGAATGCCTTAAACTGTTTCGTCATCATGCACACCTGCCATCAGAACTCCGATTTTTCTCCGGTCCGCGTCGCGGCGGTCCAGCACTTTCTGGATTTTTCCCTTGAAGATGACCGCCACGCGGTCGGAGAGGTCGAGGATCTCCTCCAGCTCCTCGCTGATCAGCAGAATGCCGACTCCTTCCTCCCGGATCTCCAGGAGGCGTTTGTGGATGAACTCAGCCGCTCCCAGGTCGAGGCCGCGCGTGGGGTAGACCGCGACGAGGAAGCGAGGCCTCCGGACGATCTCGCGGGCGAGGATGACCTTCTGGATGTTGCCGCCGGAGAGAGCTCCCGCCGCGATCTTCGTGTCCGGGCTGCGGATGTCGAACTGTTCGCGGAGGGTCTCCGCGTTGCGGTCGATCTCCTTCTGCCTGAGGAAGGAGCGGGAGGAGAACTGCGGCTGGTCGGAGTCCTTCAGGATGAAGTTTTCCTTCATCGAGAACGGGGGGACGATTCCTTCGACATTCCGCTCCTCCGGAATGTACCCCATGCCCGCTTCGATGATCCGGGACGGGGACAGGTTCGCAAGATCCCGGCCGAAGAAGAGGATCTCCCCCTCTTCGACCGCCCGCAGCCCGTTGATCGCCTCGGCCAGTTCACGCTGGCCGTTTCCGGAGACTCCCGCCAGTCCGACGATTTCTCCCGAGCAGATCGAGAGATCGAGGCCGTCGACCGCGAAGAAGCCCCGGTCGCTCCTGACCCTGAGCCTCCTGATGTCGAGCGCCGCTTCTCCGTAGCATGAAGGTGCCTCGTTCGTCGGAAGCGCGACCTCGCGCCCCGTCATCAGAGCCGCGATGTCGCCCGGGGAGTGCTCCGCGGTGTTTCCCTCGAAGACGACGGCGCCGTGGCGCAGGATGACCACCTTGTCGGAGAGGGCCGTGACCTCCTGCAGCTTGTGGCTGATGAAGATGATCGAGAGTTCGGAGGTCATGCGTTTGAGCAGGACGATCAGTTCGTCCGTCTCCTGCGGCGTCAGCGCGCTGGTCGGTTCGTCGAGGATCAGGAAGCGGGCGCCGAGGCAGAGGGTCTTGACCAGCTCGACCCGCTGCTGTTCGCCCACGGAGAGCTGCCAGACGAAGGCGTCGGGGTCCACGGCGAGCCCGTACTGCCTCGAGACTTCGTCGATTCGTTCCCTGACCATCTTCAGGTCGAGCCGGAACGGGGACCAAGCCCGCTTGTAGCCCAGGGCGATGTTCTCAAGCACCGTCATGTTCGCCACCAGCATGTACTGCTGATGGACCATGCCCAACCCCGCGGCGAAGGCGTCGTTGGGGGAGCGGAAGACGGCCTGCTCCCCGTTGATCATGATGCGCCCCTCGTCGGGGTGGTAGAGCCCCATCAGGATGTTCATCAGCGTCGTCTTTCCGGTGCCGTTCTCTCCGACGAGGGCGAGGATCTCACCTTCTCCGACGGAGAGCGTGATGTCGTTGCAGGCGAGGACTCCGGGAAAACGCTTGGTGATGCGCTCCATCCGGAGTTCCGTGATTTTGCTGGTCTTCAGTTCCATGCGGGAAACCTCCCGGTCGCGCGCGGCGTTCTGCGGAAAAGAAGAGACCTGCGGAGGAAGGGGCCCCCCGCAGGTCTCGAATGCTGATTAAAGCTTGGAGTAGTCGACGGCGCTCCAGTTGAGGGTGTCGGGTTTCGCCCTGAACTTCGCGAGGGCTTCGTCGACCTTCTCCTGAATGGCGCCGGTGTACATGTCCTTCAGCGACTCGTTGAAGGCGAAGATGAATCCGCCGTTCGAGAAGTTCAGCGGTATGCGCTCGCCGCCCCGGATTCCGGCGTCCAGCTTCCCGATGAGGCCGACGATGACCGCCGCGTAGTTGTAGTAGGAAGCCGCGATGCACTTGTATCCTTCCGTGATGTGAATCTGTGCGATGTCCTGCCCGACCCACCAGATGGGCTCGTCCTTGTGGTCCGCGACGGCCCGAAGGGCGCCGAGAGCCTGCTGGGCGGAGCCGGTCAGCACGTCCGCTCCTGCCTTGATCTGCGTCTCGGCCACCTCTCCCGCCTTGACGAAGTCTCCGAAAGAGCCGGTGTGGGCGATCATTATCTTCGCTTTCGGGTTGACCTCCTGCACGCCGAGGACGAAGCCGCGGTTGTAGCGGGCGGCGTCGCCGCCGTCGACCGGTCCGACGAGGCCGACGATGTTCTTCTTCGTCGTCATGCCGGCGATCAGGCCGGAGAGATAGCCGGTCTCCTCGCTCTGGGGCATGTAGGTGAAGACGTTCTCGGGGCCGATCTCGGCGCTGGTTCCGAATGCGAAGGTGACGTCGGGGTACTCCTCGGCCATTTCGAGCATCAGGTTCTTGTACTGCGCGCCGTGCCCGATGACGATGTGGTACCCCTGCGAGACGTACTGGAGGACCGCGGAGCCGGCGTCGACCGGTTTCATCTTCTCGCTGTAGCTGTACTCGATGCGTCCGGGAAGTTCTTTCTGCGCCTGGAGAATGCCGTCGTGCATCGCCTGGCACCATCCCTTGTCGTCGACGGTACTCTCGATGATCAGGGCGATCTTCACGACTCCGGCGGCGGACGCGGTGTTTCCTGCTCCGTTAGCGAGCACGAATCCGAACACAAGGACAAGACAGAGCATAATAGCCGGTACTTTTTTCATACGGACCCCTCCTTAGAAATGACATTTTCGTAAAAGCGGTGGAATTTTAAAGTACAGTGTAAGGGCTTCCGGAGGTTTGTCAAATGGGCGCAAGGCGTACAAATTCACCATTACGCCGTGCCGTCTCGCATCGAAATAAAAGAACGAAGACCAATCGCTTCTGAAACGAAACCCTGCATTCGTGAAAAGACGGTCTATTCGATACATTGTCTTGACAGGAAGGATGTTTTGTATATAATCGACAATCAGACGAAACAGACCGCTTGATATTTCAAAAGGAGTTCTTGCCTTGATACGTTCGCCTCACAATACAGTCATTATGCACAAAAGTCTTGTACAAGACGTTGTGGAATATATCGAATCGCTCATTCTGAGCGGAGAACTCTCCCCGGGAGAGCGCCTGATCGAGCAGGTCATGTGCGATCGTTTTCAAGTGAGCAGATCGCCGTTGAGAGAAGCGTTCCGTATTCTGGAAAACCAGGGATTCCTTGTGAACAAGGCTCGAAAAGGTGTTTTTGTACGAGAAGTCAGTAAAAAAGAAGCGATCGATATCTACGTTATTCGTGCAAACCTGGAGAGCCTGGCGACCTTGCTGGCGGTTCAAAAAGACGACGGCTCATTGGCGGTGAATCTCAAGGAAATGCACCGGCAGATGCTTTGCTGTGCGGAGGAAGGGGATTCGTGGAAATATACCGAGCTGAACCGGGAGTTCCACGAGGTGCTCATTTCTTCTTGCGGAAACGAGCGTCTCATAGAAATGCTTCGCGTCTTCAGCAAGCAGACGTTCCGATATCGTTCCGAAGTCATGCGCGTTCCCGGAAAAATGGAAGAATCGTTGAGAAAACACGAAATGCTCATAGAGTCCATAGAGCGTGGTGATGCTGTCGAAGCGGAAAGACTTTGCAAGGAAGCGATTCTGGCGAATACAGCATTGCTTGAGAAGGTGTTTTCGAGCGGAGAAAACCGAGTATAGGAGGAATTTTTTTGAAAATTAATACGGAAAAATGTGTCGGCTGTAAAAATTGCGTTCCCTACTGTCCCGTGAATAGTATTTTGGTGAGCGACGGAAAAGTGTTTATCGACCATGATGAGTGCGTCGACTGCGGCGTGTGTCTTAGGGCTGAGGTGTGCCCGGTGGACGCTCTTTATATGCCGCCCGAGTGTTTTGAGTATCCGCGGGCTATCCGTATGCAGTTCAGTGATCCCGGAGTCGAGCATCCCAATCTGAAGGCATGGGGGCGCGGCACCGAAGAGGCCAAGACGAATGATGTTTCCGGAAAGTTCGCCAGAGGAGAGTACGGTCTTTTGCTGGAGTTCGGTCGGCCGGGCACGGGAACCCGTCTGCGGGAGATAGAGAAAGTGACGACCTTCATGCGGAGCATGGATATTCCCATTCTTGAAGATAATCCTCTTTACGGACTCCTTGAAGCTGATATGTCCGGTAAATTCAAGCCGGAATTCGTCGATGAAAAAATTCTTTCGGGCATTCTCGAGCTTCGGATTGTTGAAGACGACCTCGAGGATATTCTTGGAAAGATGTTTTCGCTGCTGAAGACTCTGGATACCGTTGTTTCGGTCGGGCTCGTGAGCCGTTTCGATGAGAACGCTCGCCTGCCGGTGATCGAAAAACTTGAGGCCATGGGAATTCCCGTGCGTCCCAACGCGAAAATAAATGCCGGCCTGGGCCGTCCGCTGATCGACTAGGAGGGGAAGAACATGAGTCATTCTTTGCACCGCTACGGGACGCGAGAGAACTTAAAAAACGATTTTTGCATCTATACCAGGGCCGCCCGCGGCGTCAATCGTGAAAACTGCGGCGACAAGCTCCGTAAGACGCTCGAGATATATCTTTCAGAGGCCGTGGTCAATTTCGGTTCAAGTCATGCCGGAAAATGTTTCCTGGCGGGCCTGAAACCGGAAGAGTACGCGAAAACACTGGATAATTCCTACGGTATTATCGCGACCTTCGCCGACAGGGAGGCAGTCAAAGGAGTGCTGAGGAAGGCCAAGGAGGCCGAACTGGGTATCTCCACGGTCGTGAGCGGTCTTATCGACGATGTTGTCGACATTATTCACGAGGTCGGGCTGAAACCGCACACAGCGCTGCTTTCGCTGGGAATCCACGGTAAAACATCCCTCCTGCCCGAAAAAGAAGTGCTTGAATTCACGACGATGTGCGGTCATTCGCTTCTCGCGCAGAATCTTGTACGGTCCGTTGTGGAAAAAGTCAAAAACGGCAGGCTGACCATCGAGGAAGCTTCTCTCATTCTGGCGAAGCCCTGTATCTGCGGCATTTTCAATGTAAAAAGATGTGCGGGTATTTTGGCTGAGAAGCTGAAGGAGTGCGGATGTGCCTCCAATGAGGAAAAGGGAGCGTAAAATTTCGGGCTCCCTTTTCCTCATTGCGATAGAGGGCGCTTTTTCGGCGTAGTCGGTTGAACGCCTCATCCCGGTCCCGAAGAGCAGACGGAGGAGTTTTCCCGGAACATATTGCAGTACCTGATATCAGGATGGGAGCTGACAAGAATGCAGCAAGAGCACAAACTATTAACACCTTCTTTTATTGGTTCCGTAGAAATCAAGAATCGTGTTTTCGTCGCTTCCATGTGCCTCTATTACTCGGACGACAACGGAAACATCACCGAGAAGATGCTGGCTTTTTTTCGAAAAAGGGCCGCGTCCGGTATCGGAGCGTTTATCATTCCGGCGAACCCGCACGGCGGAAATAAAAGATCCAGAGGTTCTCTTGCGGACGATTCCCGGATCGATCAATGGAAGCCTCTCATTGAAACGATTCACGGGTACGGCGCCAAGGTGTTCTGCCAGATCCATCCGGCAACCATTCAGTTCGGACGGAAGGATTTCAACAAATCTCCTTTCGATCTCAGCGTCGAATCGCTGGAACAACTTATCGAGTCATACGCTCAAGGCGCACTGAGAGCCAAGAAGGCAGGTTTCGACGGCGTGGAGATACATGGCGCGCACGGCCATGAAATCGCCCTGCTCCTGTCGGAACTTTTGAACACGAGGACGGATAAGTACGGAGGCAGTCTTGAGAACTGCGCGCGTACTGTTACGGACATGATCCGCAGAATGAAGGAGCTGTGCTCCACTGATTTCCCGGTCATTCTCCGGGTGAGCGGGGAAGAGCGTATTCCCGGCGGACGGGAAATCGAGAGAACCGCGGAGCTCTGCATGCTTGTCCGCGATGCTGGAGCCGACGCTATCCATGTTTCGGCGGGAATGCCCCAGAGCGAGGAATGGGAATGCCCCCCGTCCGAAGTGGAGCAGGGGCATCTGAGAAGGATGTCGCGATATCTCAAGGACGTTCTGGATATTCCTGTTATCGTGGTAGGGCGTATCGTGGACTGGCGGATCGCGGAGCAGATAATCGGGGACGGCGACGCCGATTTCGTCGCACTCGCGCGCGGTATTCTCAGCGACGGCGACTGGATGCGTTCCGTCGGGCAGGCGGAGGACTATCCTATCCGCAGGTGCATCGGCTGCAATCAGGGGTGCCGCACCAGGAGAGAGCAGACGAAAACCTTTTGCGCCTGTCTCCAGAATCCTATGACGGGGAGAGAGGAGCTTGTCGAGATACGCCGCGACGCGGAAGGGCGCAAGGTATGCGTTATAGGCGCCGGAGTCGCCGGGCTTGAGGCGGCCAACGTCCTGTCGCAGCGTGGGTGCGAGGTGACGGTGTACGAGAAGACCCCCGATATAGGGGGGCTCTTTTACTGGGCCGGGAAAGCGCCCGGCAAGGACGAGTACATCAATGTGATCCGCTATTACGAGCGTGTCCTGAAAGAACGCGGAGTTCGTTTCATGATGAACGCCGAGTTGTCGGAAACGCCTGCCGGGGACTGGGATCTTGTGGTCGTGGCCACGGGGGCTCAAACGCGATGCCCTCCGATATCTTCCGAAGATATCGTGTTCAAGGGGGCAGTGGAAATACTTCAGGAGGCGAATCTCTCCTCGGGCGCGTATGTCGTCGTGGGCGACGGACTGGTCGGCTACGAGGTCGCGGATTTCATTTCGTCGCGGGGTAAGAAAGTCATCCTTGTGGGAAACGAGCCGAGAGATCCGGATGCCTTGCAGGGCATCGCCCGATGGCACTTCATGAAGCAGCGATTTGCCGAGAACGATGTTGCTGTTCTTCGGCACAATACGGTGCAGGAAGTCTCTTCATCCGGTTTTAGAATGATCGATAAGAACGGCGCGGAACGCTTTGTCGAAGGGGCCTTCGATTATGTGATGGCCTGCGGATATCTTTCGAATCCGGATGCCGTCGCACAGTTCATGTCCGAAGGACAAAAAGTGCTGGTGGTCGGGAGTGCCGGAAACTGCGGCGATGCTATGGACGCCATTCACGACGCTTTCGATAAGGCGTTGCTCGTTGATTTTCAGTAAGGAGTTTTTCTATGGCGATGACATTGACTGAAAAAATTCTGTCGCGGGGGTGCGGCAGGGATTCGGTGAAACCGGGAGAGATTGTGAACGTCGACGTTGATCGCGCCATGATCCATGACAACAATGCCGGACTGGTGATCAAGTATTTTAACGAAATTATTCGCCCTGACGTATGGGACCCGGACAAGGTCGTCTTTTTCATCGATCATCACAGTCCGTCGACGACTCCGAAAGCGGTCAAGCACCACGATACGATGAGAAAATTCGCCGCCGCGCAGGGAATTTCGCGGTTCTACGATTGCGGTTCTGGAATCAGCCACGTCGTGATGCTCGAGGAAGGACTGGCAGGAGCGGGAGAGATCGTCGTGGGAACGGACTCCCACACCACCGGGGAAGGGGCTATGGGAAGCTTTGCCACGGGAATCGGCGCAACTGAAATGGCCGCGGTCCTGGCTACCGGGAAAGTGTGGCTCCGCATTCCACCGACGATCAAAATCGAAGTCGAGGGAGCGCTGCCTGAAGATGTGGATGCGCGAGATCTAATGGCGTCCATTCTCAGGCGCTTCGGCCCGGACGGAGCGAACTACTGCGCCGTTGAATTTCACGGCTCCGCATGTAGAAACATGTCCCTTGACGAACGGACTATGTGCTGTGTGATGAGCATGGAGATGGGCGCGAAAAACGCTCTCTTTTCGGATGAGGAACATGCCGGCGATGCCCGGTATTCGGCGGTCGAGGCCTTCGACGCCGGCTTGGTGGAACCGATGGTGGCCGTCCCCAGCCTCCCCACAAACGGACAGCCCGCACGGGAAGTGGCGAGACAAAATATCCGCATTCAGCAGGCTGCCATCGTATCATGCGCCGGTGCTCTGTTGAAAGACCTCGCCGCCGCATCGAGAATTCTCGAAGGGCGCAAGGTGGCTTCCGGAACGAGGCTTCTCGTCATTCCCGCTTCCCGGAAAATCTACAGCAAGGCCCTCGAATCGGGATACTTGAAGATCCTTCATGACGCCGGAGCCATCATCGGTTCGCCCAGCTGCGGCGCATGCGGCGGACATGACGCGGGAATACTCGCCGAAGGCGAAGTGTGCATCAGCACCTCGACCAAAAATATGTCCGGCCGAATGGGCGCCGGAGGGATCGTCTACCTCGGAAGCGCCGCAACCGCCGCGGCGTCTGCTGTCAGAGGGGTCATAACCGATCCGCGGGAATTCCTGAACGAAAAGGGAGGAGCGTGACATCATGCCGCACCGGTGCTGGAAGTTCGGTGACAATGTCGCTACGGACGAGATTCTTCCTTCTCAATACATGGTGCTGACCGACCCCGGGGAACTTGGCAAACACGTGCTGGAAAACGTCAAACCGGGCTTTGCGGCGCAAATATCCCCCGGAGATATTATTCTGGCGGGGAAGAACATGGGGTACGTCTCCAGCCGTGAACATGCTCCACTCGCTTTGAAGGGTTCAGGGGTCGGCGTTGTTGTGGCGAGTTCCTTCGCCAGGATTTTTTTCAGAAACTGCATCAATATAGGCCTTCCTGTAGTGGCGTGTCCCGCGGCTGTCGAAGAGTCGGACGAAGGAGATCTGCTCGATGTGGATATTCGGAAAGGACTGATTCGCAACTGCACGAAGAATGCCGAGTTTTCTTTCGAGCCTTTTCCGGATTTCATCCTTGCATATCTGCTCAAGGGCGGACTCATCAATGCGCTGAACGAGGAGTTCGCAAAAAGATAAAGGAGTTTTTTGTTTCAAAGGCAGCAAGTACCAAAAATTCACCATATTAAGGGAGGTAGCAATATGAAAAAGCTTGGTTTGGTCATGGTGGTGCTCATTGTGGTTGTTCTCGTAACAACGTCTGTCCCATCCGCCGCGGTGGCGGATGTCGACAAATGGCCCGAGAAGACTATCGAGATGATATGGCACTCAAGGGCGGGTTCCGGCGGAGATCTCTATCTCCGCGCCCTGGCCCGGTTCATGGAGGGCAAGCTCGGACAAAGCATCATCGTCAACAACGTGACCGGCGCAGCGGGAGCCAATGCATGGAACAAGGTCGCGAGAGCCCAGCCGGACGGCTATACGCTGCTGGGCGTTTCGTCCACTATCATCGCTTCTCCTCTGCAGAACCGAATTCCCGTCAACTACGAGAATTTCGATCATGTCGCGAGAATGTTCATCGACGCCATCGGCTTTTTTGTCAGAGCCGACTCGCCCTACCAGACCCTTGCCGACCTTGTCGAAGATGCCCGCAAGCGTCCCGGTGAGATCACGTTCGGCGGAGGGACGGCCGGCAATATCGAATTTGTCGCGGCCAGAGAGTTTATGCAGGACGCCGGATGCGAGATAGCCATAGTTCCGTTCGAGGGCGGAAGCGACGGCGTCGTGTCCGTTCTGGGAGGCCACATCGACGCCGGAGTAGGGGAATATGCCGAGGTCGCCCCTGCTCTTGAATCCGGGCAGATCCGTATGCTCGCCACGTTCAACAAGATCGAGGGTACCGATATTCCTTCCATGGCGGAAGCGGGCTTTCCGAATATCAACGTCGAAAAGCTGCGAGGTCTTTTCGTCCCCAAGGGTACTCCTCAGCCGATCATCGACAAGCTGGTTTCTCTCATGAAGGAAGCATACGATGATCCGGACTTCAAGGCATTCTACACCGCGAACAAGCTTGTTCCGGCTTTCGTAACGGGCGAAGCCTTCACCGAGCTGCTCCGCAAGCAGACCGAGCAGGTAAAAGCCTCTCTGGAGGGGCAAAAGTAGTAAGGAGATATCTTTCCGGGGAAGGGAGCTTGTTTCCAGTATCGCGAAACGGAGTTTCCTTCCCCTTTGGAGGAAATTATTTCTTCGCGAGTTTCCGGTTTTCGCGGGGAAAAATACCGGAGAGGAGTAGATCCGCGTGTTTAAACGAGATGATTGGATCTTTGGATTAATCTCCCTGTCGCTCGGAGGCTTTGTCCTCCTGAACATAGAAGAGCTCCGCACGGTGCGTTCGATGGATCCCGCCGGCCCCATAGCGCTGCCGGGAATACTGGCGTGGCTGATGATCGCTATCGGCGCCGTTCACATTGCAGCATCCCTCTATCTTAAGCTGCAAAACCGAACTCCGTCAGAGAAAACAAGGAAAAAAGAAGATCGGGCGAACATCGCCCCGGTTTGCCTTATCACTCTTTCGAGCATATTTTTTATTTTTCTGTTGCCGTACGTTGGTTATCTTGTAGCAATGCCTCTCCTCATCGCGTCGATCATGTTTATTGCCGGTGTGCGTGAACTGAAGAGACTTATCACGACTCCTCTGTTCGTCTCGGGGATTCTCTTTGCGATGTTCTTCTACGGTTTACGAGTAAACCTCCCGCTGGGCGTTTTTGAAAAACTGTTTTAGAAAGGGAGTATTGTTATGTCCAACTTTCTGATAGGTATCGAAGCGGTCTTTCAGTGGGAGTCTCTCCTCGCGCTCGGGGGAGGGGTTCTGTGGGGGACTATCGGAGGTATGATCCCCGGCATCAACGCGACGATCGCAATGGCTTTGCTGCTGCCGTTCACCTGGGGCATGAACCCTGCAACGGCGGTCTTCATGCTGGCCGGCGTGTATTGCGGCGGTGAATACGGGGGATCGATCCCTGCGGTTCTCATCGGGACGCCCGGTACGAATGCGGCCTCCTGCACTGTTTTCGACGGCTACGAACTGCATAAACAGGGAAAAACCGGAGTCGCGCTGTATGCGTCGCTGCTCGCCTCCGTTTCCGGAGGCCTTATTGGGGCTTTCGTCTTGATGCTCGTCGCCATTCCGCTGGCATCGGTGGCCCTGGCGTTCGGCCCGGCCGAGTATTTCGCTTTGGCCGCCGTCGGACTGACCCTGATCTGCTCTCTGGGGGAAGAAAATGTGCTCAAGGGAATCTGGGCCGGGTTGCTCGGTATTCTTCTGTCCACGATCGGCTTCGATCCTTTCGCAGGTATTCCCCGCCTTACGTTCGATGTGATATCCCTCTCGGACGGCCTGAAAATGATTCCTCTCATGATGGGCTTGTTTGCCGTTTCAGAGGTGTTTCGTCAGGCGATGACCCTCTCCGCGACCGGTTCGAAAACGGTTCTCGAAGAAAAAACGGATACGTCGTTTCCCAGCTGGAGCATGATCAAAAAATGGATTCCCTGCAACGTGCTCTCTTCGCTTCTCGGCGTGGTTATCGGGGCCATGCCCGGGGCAGGCGCGACAGTGGCGGCGTTCCTCAGTTATACCGGAGTCAAGAAGTTGAGCAGAAATCCGGATTCCTTCGGGAAAGGCAATCCGCTGGGCATCGTGGCGCCCGAGTCCGCAAACAATGCCGTGACAGGAGGGGCAATGGTCCCTTTGCTTGCTTTAGGCATACCGGGATCAAACTCCACCGCCATCATGCTGGGGGCTTTGATTATTCACAATGTGAATCCGGGGCCGATGCTGTTTCTGAACAATCCGGAGATACCGTACGGAATCTTTATCTCACTGTTTGTGGCCAATATTTTTCTTTTCTTTGCAGGATTACTTTGTATAAAATTCGCTATTAAAATTACAAATATTTCCAAGCCCGCCCTGCTTGCCGTCATTATCGCCCTTGTTTTCACCGGCTCCTATGCTTACAGCGGCGAGATTTTCGATATCGGGGTTGCCCTTGCATGCGGCCTTTTGGGTCTTTCCATGAGAAAAGGCAAGCTTCCCCATGCAGCGACGGTTCTCGGATTTGTTCTTGGATTCATTATGGAGGCGAATCTCAGAAGAGCCCTTATCGTTTCCAGAGGGAGTTATTGGAACGTGTTCTTTAATTCACCGATCAGCACCGTCTTGTGCGTGATCGGGATCATATCTGTTTTGTGGGCTCTTCTTCGTCCTCTTTTCAAAAAAAGCAAGCTTGCCGGATGCGGGAGCTGAACGCTGCCCGCCGCGTACGCAAAAACAAGACTATCCGGAGCCGCCCCGAAAACCTTCTAGACGGAAAGAAGCGCTGAGGTAGCCGGGATCCGCGGGCTGTCCCGGAGATGTGCGAGTCTTTGTGTTGTTGCGTTCCTGTTGATTTTCCTGAATCGATGCATCGCTTTTTTTTTTCGATGCATCGTCTTTTTTAAATCGGAAAGGCAGGCGGTTCCTGTTTTGATGCAGCTTGTCGGATTTATTGCGACGTTTCTGGTAGGCATCCTCGGTTTCTTTCTCTTCAAGCTGATACGCATACCCAATCCGGCCCTTCTTGGATCCATGTTCAGCACGGGGGTGCTGAGCATAACGGGATACTATCCATCGTTTCCGGCATGGCTGGTTTCTTTTCTGGCAAACGCCGCAATCGGCGTCATGCTCGGGCGCCAGGTCGATCGGAACATCGCCAGGCGAATGCGGGAGCTTGCCGGGTACGTGCTCTTCATGGGCGCCGGAATGATCGGATTATCTCTTGTTTCGGGCTATGCGCTGTATCGTATGACGGATATTCCTTTCAGCACGGCGATGGTTGCGAGTTCGGCGGGGGGCATCACCGAAATGCTGGCTTTCGGCATGTCCGTTAATGCGGACCTGGCAGTAGTTGCTTTCGTTCAGCTTTTTCGAGTGGTTTCATTTTTGGCTCTTATCTCCTTTCTTCCTTCGGTTGCAGGAGGGGGAAAAGAAAGGAGGCGCAGAACAACGCAATCAGCTCTTAATAGGCCTGCACAGGATCGTTTTTCTCCGCGTCACTATCCGGTCCTTATCGCCGCGGCGCTGACAGGAGGTTACATCGCGCATGTGCTCGATGTTCCCGCCGGATCGATGCTGGGGGCGATGATCGCCAGCGGGGCGTGCGTTTTGGCGCTAGGACGCGTGTATCGATTCGACGTCAGAATTCGATACGCGGCCCAGATAGGTCTCGGCCTTGTCATGGGGCAGAGGATGACGCCCGCAGTCGTTGCGCAGCTCGGAGAACTGTTTCTGCCGGCTTTTATCACGACGTTCGTCATGTTGCTGGGGAGCGTATTTCTTGCGTTTATTCTTCATAAACTGAGCCGCTGGGATTTCGTGACATGCTTCCTTTGCGCGTCGCCCGCCGGTCTGAGTCAGATCACGGTGTTTGCCGAGGAGATCGGGGTCGACGCATTTACGGCGTCCGTCTTTCATACGGTGCGTATTCTCGGCATTGTGATTGTCTATCCGTGGATAATACTGGCCGTTCTCTAGCCATCGATGAAACCCGCCGGGAAACCGGAGAACCTGCAAGGAAAGAGCCGCGCAGGGAGCCTTGAGGCGCGCCGGAGCGGCTCTTCTCCTTAGAGTTCCTTCTTCGGATTCCTGGTCTTGACGACCGCCTTGATGAAGCCGTCCATAACGTCGTGGCTGTAGCTGAAGCCGTGCTTGAGATAGAAGTCGTACGCCTCGTCGTTGCCGTTCGAGATGTAGATGAAGATCGTGTCGACGTCGGGGAAGCTCTCCAGCCATTCCATCGAGAGATCGAAGAGCTTCGTTCCCAGCCCGCCTCCTCTGTAGCCGTCCTTCAGGTAGAGATTGCTCAGGCAGCCGATCCTGTCCGGAAACGTTCCGCCTTGAGGCAGCAGCTTGAACGGCGAATTCCGCATTCCCTCCGCCGACTCCACCGTCGAGAAGACGTACCCGACCGGTATGCCGCCGTCCTTCGCGACGACGACGTGTTTCTCCAAAGCGCTCTCGTAGCTTTTCTTCATCCGCGTGTCGAAGTTCATGGCGTCGAAGCGCTCCGGCTCCATGAAGGCCTTCGACTTCTGAAACGCCATCAGCTCGTCGCACAGCTCCCTGCACTGCTCGATATCCGCGCCCCGCAGCTCTTCGAAAGTAAGTGTTCTCATGCGCCGTTCCCTCCCGGAAAAGATGCGCAACGTTGCGTTGTCTTCAGCGATCGCTGCCGATACTCTACTCGCCCCGGATCGTTGTGACAAGTATGCACTTTTTTGTAACCATACCTACCTCAAGGTACGTAACGGACAGACGCGGAAGAGAAGAGAGGAAGGCGCACTTTCCGCGTCTCCCTCTCTTCTCTTCCTGTTGTTCAGTGGAGATGATTTTTTTAAAAGCCCCCGAGTTCCAGAGAATCCAACGTTGTTATTGCGCCCTCGGAAGAGTAGTGGTAGAGCCCTGCGTGCCTCTCGGAGCCCTTCGGAGCGATCACGACGAACGTCATGGTCGGCGTCGCGTTCTTGTCGATCCATGTGCCGGAGTTCACGTACACGGCGCTTTTCCCGTCGTGCGTCTCGGAGGGGATCATTCTGGATTCGTGGCTGTGGCCGAATATCACGATCCGCTTGTCGGACGCGGGGTTTCGGAAATACTGCACGACTGCCTGTTCGTCAAGTCCCGCCGACGAGGCCGACTTAACGAGCGCCTCTCGAACGGGGATTTTGACGGATACTCTGTTGAGCTCCTGCCGTTCGTCCCACGTGTCCTGTATTCCCTTGAAAAGGTTCACGTCGATGACGCCGCCCTCCGTAGCCTGGCGGGGCATAAGGTCGCTCATGGCGTAGGTTTCGGTGAAGCCGTCGATATTGGTCTTGATGATCTTCTCTTCGAAGTCTTCCTTTATGGGCAGCTCGTTCATCAGCGCGTCCCATACTTTCCAGTAGATGAACTCGAGGTTTTGGCTTTCGCCGAGGGAGTTCGGAGTGACGATCGGCCTGATTTTGCCCGGCTCGGGTTTGCCTTCGACGACGGAAAGCGTCGCGATGCGGGTGAAGAAGTACCCCGGAGGCAGGATGGAGCCGGGAGCTACGGACTTGTTCGAAAGAGGATCCGGCGCGCAGAAGAAGTTGTAGCGGTGGCCGTGTTCGATGGCGATCTCCGGATGACCGTCCGGAACATACGTTCCCAGCCCCCGGACGTCGCGTGCTTCGTTCATTCCCGGGAAGATGGTCTGGATGCTCCCGGAATCGATCAGCAGGTCGTGATTCCCAGGAACATAGGTCACCTTGATCTTTCCGTCCTGTATGATGCTGTTGAAGGCGTCGAACACCTCTTTGTTGTTCGCGGCGACGGCCTGCACGAACTCCTTCTGGCTCTTTCCGGCGTACGTGTCCACGCCGGCGGGGATGAACCACTCGTCGACGAGATCGCCCGCGACGACGAGTTCCTTGATGTTCGGAGCGAGCCGGATCTTCTGCAGAAATTCGACGAGCGGAGCGCGGTTCTTCTGAGTCTCCGCGTACCGGTCGTCCATCCCCAGATGGATGTCGCTGATTACGACGATGACGGAGCGTTCGCCGCCGAGCCCCGGAATGCCGCTCTCATCGAGAGTGAAGGCGTAGTCCGAAGGCGTTCCGGCGGACGCGGAGCAAAGAGGTGCGGTGTACAGCAGTGCGGACAACAGTATGATGCTCAGGATGCCGATTCTTCTCATAGTATCATTCCCTTTCGTGCGTGATGTAAACGATAGAGCAGCTCGCGATGGCCCCCTACCGCAGTTTTCACGTGAAACCGGTGAAGATGCCGTCGTTGCAGGTGTCCATTTTGGAAAGGACGTCGGAGAAGCTCAGGCTGACGCGCGCCTTGTGCCCCTTCACGCCCAGCTATGCAACTTTCATGTATGCAAACTTGACACACTATAGGGCATCTATGAAAATCTGTCCATGTGTTTCAATAGTTATATGTATTCTGCGCATTTTAGTTTTATGTTGCCTGCTCTCCGCGGTGCGGGATGCGCAATTTCCCACTTCCCGCACTGGCCCCATCCTTTTGCGATGACTTCCGCTGCTGTAAGATAGCATATATTTTTCGAGAGCATCCTTTCGTGACGGATCTTTGGCCGCCGAATGGAGGGGAACTCTCGTTTCGGGAAGAAGAGGAGGTTCCGCATGGAAGAGAAATGTCCCATCGAGTCCACGCTCTCGCTCATCAACGGGAAGTGGAAACAGATGATCCTGAAGGAGCTTTCGCAGGGACCGGTACGCTACGGGCAGCTCGGCGCGCGGATTTCCTCCGTCAGCTCGAAGGTTCTTACCCAGCAGCTCCGCGAGATGGAGCATGACGGTCTGATACGCCGGAAAGTCTTCCCGGAGGTGCCGCCGCGAGTTGAATACTCTCTGACGGAGATGGGAGCGAGCATCTTCACCGTCTTCAAGGAGCTTCGCCGCTGGGGGCTGGAGGAGGACGCCATGCACCGGGGGAAGTGTTCCTTCTGCGGCCAGTGCCAACCGCTTTTCCAGGGCGAGCGGCAGGGTGACGGGAGGTGAGTTCATGCATGGTACGGAACGGGCGGATATCAAGCCCGGAATGAAGGTGTTGGTGGTGCGGAAACAGGACCAGCGCTCGGGCGCGCTTACCGAAGGAGTGGTGCAGTCGCTGCTGACGAAGAGCCCGCATCATCCGCACGGCATCAAGGTCCGCCTCGAAAGCGGCGTCGTGGGGCGGGTGAAGGAGATTGTAGAAGAGTAACTGCGCCGATTCCTTCCGACTCCGGGTATCGGGTACGCGCATGGACGGCGAGCAGAAACATGATAGAATGTTTTTAAGAGACTCGCCATTCTATCATGAAGGAGGGGGCATGATGACTCCGTTCAAAGTATCCTCTTGCCGGCAGTTCAAGAGCCTTGCGAACAGGAGCGAGGGAACGCCGCGCAGTCTCTCCGCCGTTTTTCGCGGCCCTGCTTTCGGGTTTGAGGATGGAAGACCTCGCGGCGCTCCTTTCCACGCCGCTCATTTGTTCTGGAGAAGCTGCGCTTGGGTGCTCGCGCTCTTCGCGTTCTTTCTGTTCCCGTTCGCCTCCGGAGCGGAGGAAAAAATCCTCACGTTTTTTTCCGCTGCGACTGTGTTCGAGGATTCCTCGCTCGAAGTGCGCGAGGACATTGCGGTGAATGTCGAGGGGCGGCGGATTCAACGCGGCATCTACCGCGACTTTCCGACGAAGTACAGCGATTCGACCGGACGCTCCGTGAGTCTCGACTTTTCCGTGAAGAGCGCTTTGCTCGGCGGAAGGGAGGTTCCGTACACTGTGCGCTCCATTTCGGACGGTGTTCGGGTATACCTCGGCGACCCGAACAGAAGAGCCCCTCCCGGAAAACAGACGTATACGCTCATCTATGTCGTTACCGGGGCGCTCGGTTTTTTCGACGAGCACGACGAGCTCTACTGGAACGTCACCGGCAACGACTGGGCCTTCACCATAGACGAGGCCCGCTTCTCCCTTTCGCTTCCCGGAGGCGCGCCGCATACCGAGGTCGAGTTTTTCACGGGGTGGCGGGGTGCTCGCGGAAAAGCCGCGAAGCTGCAGCCGGACGGCTCCGTTGTCACGACCGAACCGCTTCCCCCCGGCGAGGGGCTTTCCGTTGTGTACGCATGGTCCAAAGGAATCGTGAGCCCCCCGAAAGAGCCTCTCCTTCGTACGTTCTTCGCACGGTACCACGTGCACTTTCTTGCCGCTCTGCCGCTTCTCCTGCTGTTCGTCTACCTGCTGCTCTGGCTCCGCTGGGGCAAAGATCCGCCGATGCCGGTCATCATTCCGCTCTTCTCCCCGTCCACGGACAAAACGCCCGGTTTTCTGCGGTACGTGAGCAGAATGGGGATGGACGACGCCTGCTTCACCGCCGAAATTCTGCATCTCGCTGTCAAGGGGTATATCGCCATCAAGAAGCAAGAGCCCGAAAAGAAGTCGGACAAAACGCTGTATTCGTTGCAACGGAAGGAGAAGGCCCCTCCCGAAGTACCGGGAGCCGAAAAGCTGCTGCTCGCCGCTCTCTTTTCAGGGGAACGAAAAGAGGTGCCCATAAAGAACGAAAGCAGCGCTATTCTAGGCGACGCGCGGAAGCGCCTGACGAAGCTGTTCGAGAAGAACGGGAAAGGGTTCTTTTACAAGAACACCGGTAAATGGTGCTCGGGTCTTTTTCTCCTCGTGGCGGGCTGGCTGCTGATGAGCGCGGGAGGGCAGGGGGAGCTTGCAGGCGCTTCGGCCTTTCTGACGGCGGCGTTCGCGGTCGTCTGCTCCCTGGGCGCTTCCGAGAGCATTGCCTCCGGAAAATTCCGGCGGTACGAGGGGAGCGATCTGCTCGCGTTTATAGTACGGCGTTTCGTTCCGGATTTTTTGGGAAACCTGATCATCTTCGCCGTCTCCGGCATCGTTCTCCTCGCACTCATGGCGGGAGCTCTTTTCTTCTCGGGTCTCTGGATAGTGGCCATCCTCTTCCTTCAACTGTGCGCCTGGATATTCTCCCTCCTTGCGCTGACTCCTCTCTACGTTTCTCTGCTCTCCTTCGCGACGGCCGTGGTGATCGTCGTCTTCCGCGAGCTGATGACGATCCGGACGCCGGAGGGAAACCGCGTCCTCGCGGAGGCCGAAGGATTGATCCTCTATATGGGAGTCGCCGAACGCCGCCGCTTCGAGATGCTCAATCCTCCGGAGGAAACTCCCGAGGTCTTTGAAGCCCTCTTTCCCTACGCCTTCGCGCTCGATGTCGCGGAGACCTGGGCGCAGCGTTTCGACAGCATCCTCGGAGAGCGCGGCTATACCCCGGAGTGGTGCGACGGAGGGAACCTGACGTACTTCTATCGGGACGCGGGGTTCTCCGCGGCCTTGACGTCAAGCACATTCGGAAGCGCGGGAACCGCGTCGGCGGGCGCTTCGGGTTCGTCCTCGCGCTCGACGGGAAGCTGGTTCTCCGGGTTCGGCGGGGGAGGTTTCTCCGGCGGAGGGCGAGGCGGAGGAGGCGGCGGCGGCTGGTGAACGGCAAGTTTGCTTCAGGTTAGTGATCCGCTGAAATCCGGGCAAGCGCGGCATCCTTCTGAGCGACTCGATGTAGACGATCCTCCACTGGAGGAGATGAGGACGAGATGTTCTTTCATTGCAGGAGTGCCCGTCTGTTTCCTTTCGGGTATGCTCGCGTCGAAGCGGGAACTCCTTGTTCCTATTTCCAGCCGGCCAGCGCCTCCGTCGCCGCCCGATACCCCTCCTCGATCATCTCGGCGGCACGGAAGAACTCCAGAAAGTGGACGTGCCCCACGTTCGGCCGGATGAGCAGGTCGGGGTGGTCGACCTGGAGGCGCGTCGCGGCGATCTGCCCCTCTATGATGCAGAGCGTGTTTCCGAGGACGTCGAAAATGTTCGGCATGGACTGTCGCTCCATCCATGCTTTCATCGGCTCGAGAAGGCCGATGTCGAACTGCTTCGTATTCTGTTCGAGCCATTCGAATACGGCTTTGGCGTTGATTCCAGTCCGCTGTTCGGGCTTATTCGCTCCGTTCTGATCCGAGCTGCTCCTGTTCCGGATATTCTTGACGCGGCCGAAGTTCAGGTCCACCGCGATGACCTGCTCGGCGCCAAGCGCACGGCAGGCGCTTACAGGCACGGGGTTCACCAGTCCTCCGTCGACCAGCAGATCGTCGTTTCGGCGGGCGGGCGTGAAGATGCCGGGTATCGCGATGCTCGCCCGTATTGCGGCGACGAGGGGACCGTCGTCGATCACGACCTCCTCGCCGCTCATGATGTCGGTGGCGACGGCCCGGAAGGAAAGCGCCATCTCGGCCAGTTCGAGTTCACCGACGATTTCAGTGAGAAGCGCCGTTACCTTGTTGCCCTCGATCAGACCGGAGCGGGGAAAGTTGACTTCCAGTAAGTAGCGCGCGACCTGTTTCCAGTCGAAGCCGAGTGCGATCTCCGCCAGTTCGTCGAGTTTGCCCGCCGAGTAGACGCCCCCTACCAGGGCGCCGATGCTCGTGCCCGCGACGACATCCGGTTTCACTCCCGCGTCCTCGAGCGCGCGCAGCACGCCGATGTGCGCTATTCCGCGCGCTGCGCCGCTACCGAGGGCGAGCCCCAGTTTCGGTTTATTCGTTGTCTTCATGCGGCATTTCCCCCCTAATTTCCGATGCGTGGACGCCTTCCCAGTTTTTCATCGTGAGCGCGGTCGATTTCTGCCGTTCTCACGAGTGTTCGGCGCGGCAACGAACGAACAAGATCCATTGCATGCTTCCCGCAGCCGTACGACCGGAAACGGGCCTGAAAACGTCACTCCCGGGCTGCGAACCTCGCTCCGAGGGCGAAGGCCTTCTCACAGTTCTTTGGGAATACTTCATCGCGGTGTTTTGCCTTTTCAGTTTCGTTGAAGCGGGGCGCGACGTATTTCGAATAATCGTCGAACTGGTAGGTGTCGGTGGCGTACATTGTCTCAGCAGCGCCGAAAACCCTGATAAAGAGTTTCTCGATCGAGGCGAAGGTGCGGTCGTACCCCCATTCCTTCACGATGTTCTCTTTGATGTTCATCGTATAGAGCAGCCCCACCGGTTTTTTCTTCTTGACGAGAGACGAGCCCTCTTCGTCGTAGACGAGGTATTGGAAGATCATCCGCTCCATGAGAGAGCGCGTCTCACCGGTTACGTTGCCAAGATAAATGGGGGAACCGATGAAAACAGCATCTGCCCGTTCGATTTTATCAAGAACGGGCGTCAGATCGTCCCGAAGGGCGCATCGGCCGTAGGAGGGGCCTTCTTTCAGTTTGCAGGCGAAGCAGCTGACACACCCCTTGTAGGTCAGGTCGTACAGATGCACGATCTCGGCCTGCGCGCCGCGGGAAGCAGCTCCTTCCATCGCATGCCGCAGCAGCGTCGCCGTATTCCATGTTTTTCTCGGACTTCCGTTCAATCCCAGCACGTACATGATGACGATACCTCCGTTCCTCGGTTCCCGGCATGATGCGGTTTCAAGAGAAACCGCTCCCCGGGGCGGTGTTGAACATCGGATCGGCCATGGCGGCGCCTTCCAGTTCGGGGAGAGTCGGATGCATGATGAAAAACGGGGAGGGCCGTTTCATGTCGTTGATCCAGACGTAAGCAAGCCCGTCTTCGAAACGCATCGCACGCAGCGATTCCATGGCCTGACTCTGCGCCTCGGCCTGGATGGGGCAGGCCATGTCGACGTATCCGCGCAGATCGGCACGGGTACGCTCGGTCTCCAGGACGTTCTGAACGTCTTCGTCGAAGGCGCTCGCGGTGATCGCGACGACAGGAACGGAGGAAGTCCTCCCGTTCGCTTTTAGTCGGCGGATGGCCTCGTAGCCGTCCATTCTTGGCATCCGCATATCCATCAGGACAATATGCGGCTCCCACTCCTCGAAAACCTTCAGGGCTTCCAGCCCGTCTTCCGCTTCTTTCAGATAGAATCCCAAAGGAGCCAGCATGGCCCTGAGCACGTCGCGGTTCTCCCGGTTGTCGTCCACGATCAGGATCCTGAACGGATCTGTTCCTTTCTCCAGGCCCACGATTCGCCGCATTGCGACCTTGGGGCTCGCCGCGGCTTCGGTGGCGTTACGCAGCGGTATTTGAATTCTGAAGCAGCTCCCCTTGCCGTGATGGCTCCGCACCGAAAGCCGCCCTCCCATCAGTTCGGCAAGTCGGCTGCTGATGGCAAGGCCAAGTCCAGTGCCGCCGGCCTCCAGGCCAGCTTCCGACTGCCGAAAGGCGTCGAATAAGTGCTCCATATCCTTTTCCGGAATGCCGGGGCCGGTGTCTTCGACCTCGATGAGAAGATGCCCCTCATCCTCGCCCCCGTCATTTTTGTCTATCCCGGCGCGCAGGGTGATGCCGCCGCTTTGGGTGAACTTCACCGCGTTTCCGATCAGGTTGACGAGTATCTGTCTCATCTTGGCCTCGTCGCCGATGACGAATCGCGGGACGTCGTCTTGTCGCTCAAGGGCGAACCGCAAATTTCTGGCCTCCACCGGGCCCCGGAACATCATCTCCGGGTCTGTGAGAAGGTCGGCAAGGCAGAATGCGAAGTTGTTCAGCACGAGGCGGCCGGCTTCGATCCTGGACATGTCGAGTATGTCGTTGATCAGCTTCAGCAGATGACGCCCGCTTCGATTGATGGTACGCACCTGTTCCGCCTGGTTCTCCGAGAGTGAAGAATCGTCTTCGAGGACGGAGCCGAGTCCGAGAATGGCGTTGAGCGGTGTGCGGATTTCATGGCTCATGTTGGCGAGGAAGAGAGATTTTGCTCGGTTAGCATGTTCCGCCTCCTCTTTGGCGATGGAAAGTTCCACCGTTCGTTCTTCGACCAGTTCTTCAAGTTGCGTACGGTGCGCCTCCAGTTCGGCGTTGGACTTTCGGAGATTCGACTCGCTTATTATGAGGGATTCGCTCATTCTGCGATGCAGGGCGAACTCCGCCAGGATTTTGCCGATGAAGACCGTCGTAAGAGGATATGCGAGCATCACGGGTATCGCGATGAGCCGAATGGTGCTTATCGCACTTTCCTTCGGAAGGGTGAACATCAGGAGAAGCATCAGAACGTGAACCGTTATTCCCATAAGATAAAGCATCCGGGTGGATGCGCCGCGTCCTCGGCCGCAGCAGGTCCGAAATAAAAACCGCATATGCTGAGCATGACGGATCGACCGTCGAAGATGAGTCCCGGCGCCAGGACGAGCGGTTTGAGCATTCCCAGGACCGATGCCGTTCCGTACAAAACACCCTGGAGAAGTATCTTGCCTCTTCGCTCCGTTTCTTCGCCCCCGAGAAACCCCGACAGTATGCTGAGCGAGGCGAGCATCCCCAGATTGAATAAGATATCGAGAATTATTTCCATGATATTGACCTCGTGCACGATCGGCCGCAGGACTTCATGATCCCCCGGAGACGGGCAGGACGAGCAGCAGACGGCCGCAACGCTCTCCGGTCTTTTCCATCTTCAGATTACCTCCGCGGGCGGTGACGATATGCCGAGCGGAACGAGCGTACATTTGATTCACCAGCTTTCGTACAGGCCGATCCTCTTTCACCGGAAATCGCCCCGAAGGCGAATTCGTGAAGCGCGTCTCTTCATAATTTTACCAGCGGAAGGGAGAAAAAACACGCAACACTGCCTCGGAAAAGACAGAATCGCGTGCTCTTATCGACAGGCTTCTCTGGATTTTCGGCCAGTCCGAGGAAATCCTCCGGCCTTGTCCACTGAAATCCGCTCCTGCTTCCACGGTTGCTTTTAATCAGAACTGATCCGAGAATTCAAGCCGGTTTCCGGTTGCCTACGTTTTTTTACTTCGCTCCCGGAGTGCATGCTGCATTTCCATCATCCGCAGATAGGTCAACACCTTCGTTAAAATTTCTTCCTCCTGAAAGGGCTTTGTCACGTAATCCGCTCCGCCCGCGGAAAAGGCGCGCGCCCTCTCTTCGTTTTCACCGGACGAACCGAGAAAGATCACCGGGATCTCCGCAAGGATCGGGGTGGCTTTCAGTCGACGGCAGACCTCGAACCCATCCATCCCCGGCATTGCGATATCGAGCAATATCAGATCGGGAGGCGTCTCGACCGCGGCTTCAAGAGCCAGCTTTCCTCGAGGGAACGTCAATGCGCGGTAGCCTTTGGTCCGCAGCACGTGGTCCAAAAGGTCGAGATTGGCCGGTATGTCGTCCACGATCATGACGGTCGGTCTTTGCGCGGTTCGGCTCATTCTCCTCTTTACCTCCCTTCGTGCGTCTCCGGCCGGCTGCGGAGGCGCAGGGAACGAGGCATATCCCCGCTCTCTGCGCCTCTCTCAGCTTCCCGACTGCACGAGCATCTCCCGTTCTTCGGACGAGAAGATGCGGTCGAGGTCGAGAACGATGATCAGGCGTTCCTTCACCTTCGCCACGCCCCGGATGAACTCCGAACTCATGCCGCTCGTCACCATCGGCGGCGTCGGCTCGATCGACTCGTCCGGAACGCGCAGGATCTCCGAAACCCCGTCCACGAGGATGCCGATGTTCTGCCCCGACATGTTCACCACGATGATTTTGCGGTCGGCCTCTTTTTCTTCGTTGCGCTCGACCACCAGAAAACGCTTGCCCAGGTCCACGATGGGGACGATCTGCCCCCGAAGGTTCACGATCCCCTCGACGAAGTCCATCGACTGCGGAATCGTCGTGATGTTCTGGAGCCGGACGATCTCGCGGACTCTGGATATGTCGATGCCGAACTCCTCTTTTCCCAGTGCGAAGACGACTAGCTGCTGCTCGGCCATGGCACTTCCTCCTTCCGGAATTCCGTTTTTTATTTGCCGGGCTTCCCCGCGGGAGTCTTCTTCGGAAGTCCTCTTTCCGCGGGGATGCCTCTCTTCTTCTCTTCAAGAATCTCTTCGCGGATCGTGCGGCTTCGCGCTCAGCGCTTCTTTCCCTTGGCAGGAGCGATTTTCCTGTCGTTCTTCACGGGAACGAGTCCCGCCTGCGCGCCTCCCTCGAATTTGAACGCGCCGACGAGCTTCTTCAGTTCGACAGAGAGTTCGGCGATCTCCTGAGAGCCCTGCGCCACGCGCTCGGCTGCGGTGGAGACCTCGTTCATCTGACCGCGCACCACGTCCGACGACGCGGCCGCCGCACTCACGCGGGAGGCGATGTTCTGCACCGCGCCCGCGATCTCCTCGCTCGAGGCCGCCTGCTCCTCCGAGACGGCGGCAAGGTCCTGCGTCGCTCCGGATATGCGCGACAGTCCTTCCATCATCTTCGCTATCGTGGCGCGAGTCTCCTCCGCGAGCGCGCTCGAATCCCTGGATGCCTTGACCCCCTGTTCCGAAGAGGCCACCACGCTGTCCAGATCCTTGGTGATTCCGGCCGCGAGCGTCGCGATCTCCTTTGCGGCGGTGTTGCTCTCCTCGGCGAGCTTGCGCACCTCCTCGGCGACGACGGCGAAGCCCCGGCCGGCTTCTCCCGCTCTCGCGGCCTCGATGGCGGCGTTCAGCGCGAGCAGGTTCGTCTGGTCGGCGATGCCGCCGATCTGCGTAACGAAGCTCTGAATCTCCCGCGCACGGTCGCCGAGGCTCTTCACCTGCTGCGCGGAGTGTTCTGCCTCCTTCGCCACGCCGTTGATGCTCGAGACGGCCTTCTCGACGGCCTTCGTTCCCTCTTCGCCGGCGAGGCGGGCCTGCTCGACCTCGGTCGCCATCTCGGTCCCCTTCTGGGCGGAGGACTGGGCGCCGCTCGCGACCTCCTCGACGGAGGCGTTGATCTCCTCGCTGGCCGCGGCCAGGCTCTCCATCTGGGAGGAGACGTCGTCGACCCCGGCGCGCGACTCCTCGACTCCGGCGTTCGACTCCTCGGCGAGCGCGGAGAAGTCCTCCGCGTTGTTGCCGAGTTTCTCGGCGGCCGCGGCGATGGAGCGCATGGCGTCGCGCTGCTTGGCCACCATCTCGGCGAGGGCGTCCGCCATGAGGCCCAGCTCGTCGCGCGTGTTTATGCCGAACTCGTCCCGGCGTATGGTGAGGTCGCCGCCGCTGGCGCGTCCGGCGAGCCCTACGACGGTCTTCAGAGGAGTTGTGAGACTCCGTGTCATCAGGAAGGCGACGATTGCCCCGAAAAGGATTGCGAACAGGATCGCACCGAGAATGACCGTGATCGTGGTTCCGAGACTGGCGTTGGCGCCGTCGGCTATCTTCCCGGCGTTCTCCGCTCCGTGCCGGACGACCTGTTCGGCGGCGGCGAGCACGGTGTTGGCCGCCGTGAGCCTCGATGTTGCGATTTCGTCGAGCTGGCGCCAGCTGGAGACGATGTCGTTCAGGACCTTGGCGTACTCGTCTCCGGCCTTGAGAATGCCGTCGAGCTGATCGAGGTTGATCCTCTGGATCGTTGTTCCTCGGATCTCGGCGATAAGTGCCTTGATCCGGTCGAACGTCTTGACGGCCTCTTCCAGGAGCGCCGGGTTCCGCAACGCCTGCCCCTGAAAGTTCGCGATCCGGATGCTGTTGCCCAGATCGATGACATCGTTGATCAGGTTGATCTTAGCCAGCCGTTCCCGGAGATTTTCAGCATTGTCCCCGGCATCGAGCTGAGCATCCATTGCTTCGTTCTGGGATTTCAGATAGGCTTCGGCCTCGGAGAAAAAAATCCGTTGCGCCTCGTCTCCTCTCTGTCTCGCCGTGGTGATGATTTCGGCGGCCTTCTCCGTACGGTCCACGAGTCCGGCGTAGGTTTCGACGGCGACCGAGGCCTTCGACGCACCTTCGCGGAGCTGGGCGAGCGAAGGATACTTGGCTGCCAGATCCGTGGCCTCTTTCAGGAGGTTCCGTATTCTGGCAAGGTGCTGCCTTCCGCTTTGAAGAAAACTCGCTTCATAAGTGTAGTTATAGCCTCGGATCTCGAAGAGCACATTTTGTGCGGTGTTCTGTACCGAGGATGCTATCACCATCTCCGGGATCGACTCCTGGGAGAGTGCGCGGGCATCCCGCTGTACGCCGCTCATGTTGATCCAGGCGAGCGCTCCCACGCCCGCGAAGATGAGGAGCAGCGCTCCGAATGCAAGAAAAAGCTTTCCGCCGATCTTGACGTTTTTCAACATGAAATCCACCGTCCTCTTCCGAAAAGAATTATGAGATCAGTACGAGGCTATATTGAACACCAGGTCGAGGCGGGTGAGCTTGAACAGCTCATCGACCATGCCTCTCAGCCCCGTGATCGTCATCCTGCCTCCGTTCTGAAGGCATCTCTTGTGGATGGAGATCAGCACGCCGAGCCCCGAGCTGTCGATGTAGTCGAGCCCCGAAAAGTCCAGCGAAAGATTGTATACGCCCTCTTCGAAAAGAGCGATGAGTTTCTCCCGCACCGCTGCGGAGTCTTCCACGTACATGCTGCCAGAGATTGTGACGCGGGCGCCGTGACCGCTCTTGTTGATGTCGATTTTCATGAATCCTTCTACCTCCCCGTGTGCAAGTCTTCAAGTACAGCACGTTTTTTTAAAACGCCTTCGAAACAGGATGGAGCGCAGGGCTTCGGTCAGATCACGGCCGGCTTGTTGCTCCAGCCGTCCTCCTCTTTCTCGACTCTGAACCGCTCCGTCATCCGCTTCAGCTCCTCCGATGTCTCGCTGACCTCCTGCGAGCCCGTCGCGACGTTCTCCATCGCCGCAGCGGTCTCTTCCATGGACGCGGCGAGGTTCTGTACGTGGTCGTCCGTGTTCTCCATCACGCTCGCCGTCGTGTCGATCATCGCGATCACCTTCTCCGACTTCGCGACCTCCTCGTCCGTCGTCGAGATGATCTTCCGCACGTCCTCGATCGAGCTGTCGATGGCCTTCCGGATGCGATCCAGGGCGTCTCCGGCCACGTGCGCTATCGACACTCCCTCCTCGACCCCCTCCCGGCTCGTCCGCATCGACGTCACCGCCGAACGGGTGCCTTCGAGGATCTTTCCGACGAGGTCGGCCACTTCGCGCGCTCCCTGCTGCGACTGTTCCGCGAGTTTGCGCACCTCTTCGGCAACGACCGCGAAGCCGCGCCCCGCCTCGCCGGCTCGCGCCGCCTCGATGGCCGCGTTCAGCGCCAGCAGGTTCGTCTGGTCGGCGAGGCCGGTGATGGTGTCCCCCACCACGCCGATCCGTTGCGAGAAGGTGTCGAGCTGGGTCAGGCGCTCCTCGGTCTCCTGCACCGACGTCTTGATGCTTTCCATGTGCCCGATGGTCTTGGCCACGGTCTCGCTCCCCTGCACGGCGGCCTCCGCCATGACGACGGAGTTCTTGTCCGCGCTCGAGGCGAGGCTCTGCGCGATCTGGATGAGGCTGCTCATCTCGAGCATCACCTTCGAGGATTCGACGGCGTTGGCCCGGCCGTCCCGCGTCTGCTCGGCCAGCTTGGCGTTGCTCTCGGCGACTTCGTTGGTGGTGCTGGTGACCTCCTCGGTGGAGGCGGCGGTCTCCTCGGAGATGGCGGAGAGATGGAGGGCCTTCTCCTTCAGCTCGCGGATCATCTCCCGCTGCGAGGCGACCATCTCGGCGAGGGCGTCGGCCATCGTTCCCAGTTCGTCCCGGTTCGTGATGGCGAAGTCCTCCCGCTCGATGGTGAAGTCGCCGTCGCGCGCTCTGCCGGCGAGGACCGCGACGCGGTTCAGCGGCACGGTGAGGCTGCGCGTCATGAGGAAGGCGACAACCGCGCCGAGAAGGACCGCGACGGTCGTGGCGATCAGGATGACGAGGATGGTGGAGGCGAGGCTCGAAACGGCTCTGTCGGCGATCTCGAGGGAGTGCTTCGACGCGGCCTGCGCGACCTGCCCGGCGATCGTCTGAACGGCGTTCCCGACGCGGATCCGGTCGGTATTGATTCCGTCGAGCGCCTTCCAGTTCGCCGCGATGCTCTCCATGGCCGCCTTGTAGTCGTCCGCCGCCTTCTGGATGGCGTCGAGCTGGGCGAGGTTGACCGGCTGATGGGTGACGGCGCGGATCGCCTTCATGTGGGATTCGATCTCCGCAAAGCGCTTCATGCCCCCTTCGAGGCGGGCGAGGTCGCGCGTCGCCTGACCGACGAAGTTGTCGATCCGGACGCCGTTTCCGGCGTCGATGACGTTGTTGATCAGGGTGATCTTGTTGAGCCGGTCCTCGAGTTCGGCCTGACCGGAATTCTCCTTGATCGCCCTTTTCATCGCCTCGTTCTGGGATTCCAGATAGGCGCCGGCGTTTTCCAGGAAGAGGCGGGCGGTCGCGTACCCCGCGTTTCTGGCCGCGTCGATGGCGTTGACGCTCTTCTCGGTTTGGTCGATCAGGCCGATGTACTCCTCGAGCGAGGCCGACGCCTTCGCGGCCCCCTCCCGGAGCACGGCGAGGTTCGGATATTTGACGGAGAGGCCGGACGCCTCCCCGACGGCGCGCCGCGCTTCGGCCGCGGCATTCCGCCCGGCGTCGAGGAAGGACTTCTCGTAGGTGAAGTTGTAGCCGCGGACCTCGTACATCATGTCCTGGATCGTCTTCTGCACGTCCGCCGCAATCGTCATCTCCGGGACGTACTGCTGAGCAAGGGAACGCGCTTCGTGCTGCACACGGTTCATGTTCATCCAGCTCATCGCGCCGACCCCGGCGAAGATGAGCAGCAGCACTCCGAACGCGAGCGAGAGCTTTCCGCCGATCTTCATTTTCTTCAACATCTGATCATTCCTCCCTTTCGGTCTTCTGTGGACTGAGTCTTCGAGCATAGGACGGTTCGGCCCTGACACCGGGGCGCCTGCGAGGAAGACACCGGCATTCGGACATGTCCGATGTCGATAGTATGCGTGGAACGAGGATGAGACGCATTACGGAAATTGACAATTCTGCGGCGGGAAAGTTTTACAATTGACAATTCATGGTGAGGAAGCGCTTATGTTCGGAAAAAACGGCGGAGAAGGACGGCTTCTAGTTTTCGATCAGATGCAGCTGGTCCAGGAGGACGATGCCTCTTTTCAGAGCCATCAGGATGGCCTCGGTCTTGTTCTTTGCGCCGAGCTTAGCGTAGACGGATGTAAGGTGTGCCGCCACGGTCCGCTCGGTGATGGAGAGGCGCCGTGCGACTTCGTGTCCCGGAAGGCCCTGCCCGGCAAGGATAAGCACCTCCAGCTCGCGCTCGGAGAGAGCTTCGAATTCGCCGTCCGTTTGTGCGAGAGAGACGGACGGATCGAGATAGAATTCTCCCGCCGCGGTCTGGAAGATCGCCTTCCGGAGCTGGGGAAGAGTCGCGGACTTGAGGATGAACCCTTTCGCACCGGCCCGCACCGAGGCCATGACGTACTGGTGCGCACTGTAGGCGGTGAGGATCAGGACGTTCGTTTTCAGCCCGTGTCTCAGGACGCGGGCCGCGATGTCGATGCCGCCGGCGCCCGGCATTTCAATGTCGAGCATCGCCAGATCCGGTTTCAGATCAAGAATGGCCCGCCATGCGGACTCTCCTTCCTCTGTTTCCGCCACAAGTTTCATTCCGACCTCTTTCGAGATCCAGGCGGCGAGGCCGGAACGCGTCAAAGGATGATCGTCGGCGAGCAGAATGCGCAGCATCTTACTGTCTCCTTTCGAAAGGCTGTCCCCGAAGCGGCGTGGTCCGTCCCGCGTTTTCAGGATCCGTCCTCCTCGATGATCATGGAGTGGTTGGCCCGGAGGGAGCCGGAAAGAGAACCTCGATACGGCACCCGTCGCCGGGGCGGGACTCCAGGCACAGAGTTCCATGCAGCAGCCGCGCACGTTCGTTGATGTTCGCCAGCCCACGGCGCCCTGTGGTTCGGAGGAGCTCAAACTCCGTTCCTGCGTTCGTCTTTGAATCGAAACCCGTGCCGTCGTCCCGGATGGAGAAACGGACGAAGGTCCCTTCCTCACGGACCGTTGCCTTGACGGAGCGTACTCCTCCGTGCCGGACGGAATTCGAGACGGCCTCTTGGAAGATGCGCACCAGAGCCAGCACGTATTCTTCCGGGAGGGCGTCAAGCGTCTCGTCGATCCCGAGTTCGAGAGACACACCTTCGTGTGCCCTGGAGAGGCGGTCGGCGTTCTCGTCCATGGCGCTGACGAGGCCCAGCTTGATCCACGAGGGGGAGAGCTCTTCACAGTAAGAACGGAGTTCGTCCGTTGCGTTCCTCATGATCTCTTCAGCCGCTTCGAGGTGCTCGCGGAGCGCCGGCCCGCTCTCCGCCGAAATCTCGCCGGCCATCTGAATTCGCTTGAGGGCTGCCATCGAGGATTGAAGCGGTCCGTCGTGCAGCTCCCGGGCCAGGCGTCTGCGCGTCTCCTCCTCCATTCGTACCAGGTCGGTCACATATCGTATTCGGTTCTCTTCCCTGGAGTAGGCGCTCTCGGCGAGTTCCTCGATGGCGGATGAGAGCGGTTCCAGTTCGGCGTATGCACCGGCCCGGAGTCCGAGGGAACGCTCCTTTCCCCATCGTGCCGCCTTGATCCGTTCCGCGACGCTTTCCATCGTCTGTAAGCGGACCTCGGCCAGTTCCCTGGTGCGCTCCGCGACGAGGCGTTCCAGGTTCTCATTATGCTCCCGAAGGCTTCGCTGCAGCGCCGCGATTTCAAGATGCGCTCCAACCCGCGCCAGGATCTCTTCCTCTTGGAACGGTTTGGTTACATAGTCCGCGCCCCCGGCGGCGAAGGCGCGGAGTTTGTCGTCGGTCTCACCGAGCGCGCTGATGAAAATCACCGGAATGTCGGCGAGGCGGGGGGTTCCCTTCATGCGGCGGCAGACCTCGAAGCCGTCCATCTCGGGCATCAGGACGTCGAGCAACGCCAGATCGGGAGGAGTGTCCGCCGCGGCTTCGAGCGCCATACGCCCTCTGGGAAAGGCGAGCACGCAGAATCCGGCCGTGCGAAGCATCCGGTCGAGCAGATCGAGATTCGCCGGTGTATCGTCAACCACCATCACGGTTCCTCTTGTTGTTGACCGGCTCACCTTCCTTCCCTCCCCTCGGATGCTTCTCCCTGCGGAGAAGACGACAGAAGAAAGGCGAGCTTCTCGTAATCGTACCGGCGTGCGAGTTTCAGAAGTTTTTCCGCGGCTGTCCCGTCGACCGATCGAGCGGCGGCTATCTGCTCCTTCAAGCCGGCCATGTCGCCCGACTTCACCGATGTTCGCATGGCGGAGCGCATCTCGGCGGGCAGGACGGACAGTTCTTCGCGTGTCAGCGGAGCATCTCCCTTGATCGACTCCTCGGCGCGGACGCAGTGCAGGCCGAGTGCTTCTCCCAGCGTCAGGAAGAGTTCTTCGGGTCTGAACGGTTTGCGCAGATAGCCGTTTACTCCGGCCTGAAGTGCCTTTTGTTCGTCATCTTCGAAGGCGAAGGCGGTGAGCGCGATCACGGGAACGGATGATCCCTTTTCCGTCGCCTTGATTCGCCGAGTGGCCTCGTAGCCGTCCATAACCGGCATACGCATGTCCATCAGCACGGTGTGCGGGGACCACTCGTCAAAGATTTCCAGAGCCTTCTCCCCGTCCTCGGCCTCCTTCAGGGCGAAACCCATCGGTTCCAGCAGGGCGCGCAGCACATCGCGATTTTCTTTTTTATCGTCAACCAGAAGAATGCGATACTCTTTCCCCTCCGTCTCCAGGTCGACGATTCGCCTGAAATCGCTTTTCGGACTCACGGCCTCTCCGCTGTGCTGCAACGGGACGCGGACGGAGAAGCGGCTTCCCTCTCCCGGTTTGCTCTCGACCGTGAGCGTTCCGTCCATAAGTTCGGCGAGGCGCCTGCTGATCGAGAGTCCCAGGCCGGAGCCGCCGGCCTCTCTTCCGGCATCCGACTGCCGGAACGGCTCGAAGATCCCTTCCAGTTCATCGGGCGCGATACCGGGGCCGGTATCCTCGACGTCGATCATCAGATTGACATGCGTCGTTTCCGGATTCTGTGGCTCAGTCCCGACGCGTATCGAGATTCCTCCCTCTTTCGTGAACTGTACAGCGTTCGCCAGCAGGTTGAGCAGCACCTGCCGCAGCTTGGCCTCGTCTCCGACCACGTAGCGTGGAACGGCCTCGCCGCGCTCGATGTCGAAGGAGAGTTCTCGAGACTCGACCCGCGGCCGAAAGAGCGACTCCAGGTCGTTCAGCAAGTCGTGGAGGCAGAACGGAGCGGGCTTCAGCGTCAGACGGCCCGCCTCGATGCGGGACATGTCCAGAATGTCGTTGATAAGGCGCAACAGGTGACGCCCGCTCCGGTTGATCGTGCTCACCAGTTCCGCCTGTTTCTCGGAGAGGGATGGATCGCGTTCCAGCGCAGCGCCGAAACCGAGAATGGCGTTCAGCGGCGTGCGGATTTCGTGGCTCATGTGGGCGAGGAAGGTGCTTTTTGACCGGTTCGCGGCTTCGGCGCTCTCCTTGGCTACCTGCATCGCCTGCTGCCGCCGAAGCAGAAGAAACATCTCCTCCTCGGCCCGCTTGCGATCGTCGATGTCGATGTGGCATCCCACCATCCTGACGGGGGATCCGTCCTCGTCCCATTCGACGACGCGCCCCGCGCAGATCGTCCAGATGAACGAACCGTCCTTGCGCACGTATCGTACTTCATTGGAAAAGGGTATCCTTCCTCTGCTCTGGAAATGTTGTTTGAGGCGCTGGACGGCGCCGGGGAAATCTTCGGGATGTATCACCCGCCGCCAGAGCCTCGATGAACGCGGAAGCTCGTTCCGGTCATAGCCGAGTGTTTTTTCGAACTTGGTGCTTAGGAATGCGGCATCGGTCTTAAAGTTCGCCTCCCAGTATCCGGAAAGGGTGGACTCCAGCACCTCCCGCAAGATGTTCCGTTCGCGCGACGTCCTTCTGTTGGCCTCGTGCAACCGAAACGCCATCTTGATCGAGGCGTCGAGCACCGCTCCGCCCGATGTCTTGGCGACGTATCCGTACGAGGCGATCTTCTCTATCCGTTCCAGCACTTCCGCCTCCGTGTATGCGGAGAGGAAGACGATCGGGAGTTCCCTGCTCTTCAGAATCTCCTTCGCCGCCTGCGCGCCGTCGATACCGGTTCCAAGTTCGATGTCCATCAGGACGAGGTCGATCTCCGCCTTCTTTTCGCATACTGTCCGGATGGCCTCCTCGCCGGTCGGAACGTGCAGAACGGTGTACCCCGCCTTTTCGAGCTGCACTCTTACAAGCAGCGCGCTTGTCCGTCCGTCCTCGACGAGAAGAATGGTCCTGCGTCGGCCGTTCACCCCGTCTCCTCCGTTCGCCGCCGGTTCGACATCCGGGAGAATGTGCTGCAGAGGGCCTTTCTCCCCATGCTCGTCCGCTGTTCGGAGAGCGCGCCGGATGACGTCCAGAATATCATCCCTGCGAACGGGCTTCACCAGATATTCGTCCATACCGGCCTCCAGGCATTCCCTCCGGCATTCGGGCTGCGCATTGGCTGTGAGCGCGACGATGCGGCATCGTGTCCCGCGGTTATCGCCGCCCGCCTCGTGCTCCCGCTCCATCGCGCGTATCTCGCCGGTTGCCTGAAGGCCGTCCTTCAGAGGCATATGAAGATCCATAAACACGAGATCGGGACGATGTTCCCGAAAAAGAGCGACGGCCTGTTCGCCGTTCTCTGCCTGCAGGATTGCCGCATCGGGTGCGAGCTTGGAAACGAGGGTGGAGAGCATCGTCATGTTCATTTGATCGTCCTCGGCGATCATGATCAGCGGGTGATTTTTCTGCGTTAAGAGGGAATTCGAGGAACGATCGCCCTCTGGATCCGTCCCGATTTCCGCGGAGGACGGAGGGAACGCATCCGGTCTTTCTTCGAATCCTGCGCGGAGCGTGAAGAAGAATCTGCTCCCCTTGCCCGGCGTGCTTTCGACTTCGAGCCGGCATCCCATCTTCTGCAGAAGAAGGCGGCTGATCGAGAGACCGAGTCCCGTCCCGCCGTATCTGCGGGTGCTGGATGAGTCCGCCTGGTAGAAGGGTTCGAAGATGCTGGACCTCTCCTGCGGCATTATGCCGATACCGGTGTCCTGAACGGAGAATGTGAAGGCTCCCTCGCCTTCTCCGAGAGGCACGAAGCTCACCGAGAGCTCGACGCTTCCCCGCTCCGTGAACTTCACCGCGTTGTTCACCAGATTGACGAGCACCTGTTCCAATCTCAGGCGGTCGAAAATCGCCCGCAACGGGACGTCGGGCCCGACTCTCGCGGAAAGCGAAACTCCCTTTCCGGCCGCCGCCGCCCGGACCGGGGCGAGGGCCGCCTCGACCGTCCCCCGGATGTCCGACGGCGACGGTTCCAGCTCCAGCCGCTCGGCTTCGATCTTCGAGATGTCGAGCACATTGCTGAGGAGGTCGAGAAGAAGCCGGGCGGAGGTTTCGATGTAGCCGAGGTACTCGTGCTGCGTCTGGTCGAGCGGAGTTTCGGCGAGCAGTTCGAGGAATCCGATAACGCCGTTGAGAGGGGTGCGTATCTCGTGGCTCATGTTCGCAAGGAAGGCCGACTTCGCCCGGTTGGCCGCCTCGGCCTCCCGTTGAAGAATACGCGTGGTCTCGAGCGTTCGCCGGAGCGTCTCCTCGGATCTTTTGCGCTCGGTGATGTCGCGGCAGACGCAGAAGATCAGCTTCCGGCCGCCGAACCGGGTCGCGTTGGTGCTGATCTCGACGTCGTACACACTGCCGTCCCTGCGCCGGTGCTTCGTCTCGAAATGGTCGCCTTTCTCGTCGACGCTTTGTATCATTTCGACGACGCGGTCCGGAGGATAAAGGAACTCCCAATCGATCACATTGAGGCGTCGCATCGACTCGAAAGGGTAGCCGAGCATATCCGCGAACTTTCTGTTTGATTCGTACACTTTGCCGTCCTGGTCGAGAATGACGATTCCGTCCCTGGACTGTTCCATCAGGATGCGCCGGATCGCGGCTTCTTCGGCCAGTTCTTCGGCCTGGCGCTTGCTCTCGGTAATGTCGAGGAAGAGCACCGTGAAGAAGAACCTCTCGGAGGAGAGGACGTGTACGCGGAACCACCTGCCGAGAAGCTCCGAGTACTGCTCGAACTCTTTCTCACCGCCGTTCAGCGCCACTTCGCCGTACACGCCGAGCCAGTCGAAGGAGGCGTCCTCGATGCCGGGAATGACGTCCCTGGCTGTGCGGTGCAGCACAGACTCCCGTTGAAGCCCGGTGAATCTTTCGAAGGCGGCGTTCACCTCCAGAAATTCGTAATCGACCGGTTTTCCGGCATCGTCGAGGATAATCCTGCGAAGGGAGTAGCCGATCAGGGGGCTTTGCAGTATGTGCTGTTCGAGCATCGACGTCATTCAAATTCCTCCGTTGTATGTTGGCTGGATCTTATCAATGCGTTTGCTGCGAGTGGTTCGTCTCTTCTCCTGTCCGGAGAGAAGGAGCAGGAAAGGCGATGTCGATGCGGCACCCTTCTCCCGGGCGGGAGTTCACCCGCATGGTTCCATGCAGCAGCCGGACGCGCTCGTTGATGTTCGCGAGGCCGCGGTGGCCCGTCGTGCGGAGCAGTTCGTAGTCCGTTCCGGCGTAAGACTCCGTGTCGAAGCCGCTTCCGTCGTCCTGAATGGAGAAGAGGATCGAATTTTCCTCTTTCCGAAGTTCCACCTGGATGAAGCGCGCCCCCCCGTGCCGGACCGAGTTCGACGCGGCCTCCTGAAAGATGCGCGAGAGAGCCAGCACGTGCTCCTCCGGAAAGAGTCCGTATTCGTCTTCGAGCCCCATATCGATCTCCACGTCGATCTCCACGCCGTCGTAGGCTTTTGAAATGCGGTTCGCGTTCTCCTCGAGGGCGGGGGAGAGCCCCAACCGGGCCCACGAGGGGGCAAGTTCCTCGCAGTAGCTTCGGATCTCGTTCGCCGCCGCCTGGACGACCTCCTCCGCGGTGTCCAGGTGCCCGAGAAGCGGGGGCGGCACGTCCTCGGGCAGCGCCTTCTTCGCGAGCTGAATGCGCTTGATCGCCGCGACGGTCGATTGCAGGGCTCCGTCGTGCAGTTCGCTGGCGAGCTGCGCTTTTGTGGTCTCCTGCACCTGGACCAGGTCGTTCACGTAGCGTATCTTGAGTTCTTCCTTTTCGAAGGCTTCTGCCGCCAGCCGCCCGATGACGGATGAGAGGGCCTCCAGTTCGGAGAGGGGGCCGCTGTCGAACCGGATCGAAGGCTCCTTCCCCCACTTCGCGCTCCGGATCCTCTCGACGATTCTGCGCAGAGGGACGGCGAGCCAGCGCCACAGGAGGAACATCCCGACGAGGACCGCCGCCGAGGTCGCCATGGCCGAGAGGATCCAGAACTTCCAGACGCCGGTCAGCGGCGCGAGGAGAAATGTTCTGGAAACGGCGGCGAGGACGAAGTTCCCGTCCTGCAGTTCGCGCACCGCGACGTAGTAGCTGTCTCCCTTCAAGTCGCGGGTCTCGCGGGGTTCCCCTCCCGCGGCGGTGTCTTTCCACAGCGGAAGCAGCCGCTCCGCTCCCGGCGAGGCGGTCAGAATCCTTCCCTCGCGCGTGATCACGAGGATGCCGCCCGCGTCGGGACTCTGAAGCGCGCGATCCGCCGAGAGCATCCGGAAGCGCATCATTCCGGACATTCCGTGCCGCTGCGCCTGCCCTCTCCCGCCGGTGAAGGCGGCTGTGTTCGAGAAGTTCTCCGCGAGGTCCAGGACGTATGAACGCATCATCGCGTCCATGGCGGACTCCTGAGCCCGGAAGGCGTGGACCGAGACGGAAAAGGTGGCGGCGGTGAGGAGCGTGATCATCACCATCAACAGCAGCAGGAGGTGGCGCTTCATTCCCGCTCTCCTTCGCCTTCGAGGAAGTGCAGCTGGTCCAGCAGGACGATCCCTCTCTTCAGGGCCAGCAGGATGGCCTCGGTCTTGTTCTTTGCGCCGAGCTTGCCGTAGATCGACGTCAGGTGCGCCGCCACGGTCCTCTTGGTGATGGAGAGGAGCCGGGCCGTCTCGGATGAAGGAAGCCCCTGCGCGGTCAGGATCAGCACTTCTTTCTCGCGCTCGGAGAGAGCTTCTCCCGTGTCGGCGTCCTCGACGAGCGAGACCGACGGATCGAGGTAGAAGATGCCGCGTGCCGTGTCGAAGACCGCCTGGCGCAGCTGATCAAGCGGGGCTGATTTCAGCACGAACCCCTTCGCGCCGGCCCGCACCGAGGCCATGACGTACTGCTGCGCACTGTAGGCGGTCAGGATCAGCACGTTCGTCTTCAGCTTGCGCTTCAGAATACGGGCGGCGATCTCGATGCCGTTGCCGTTCGGCATCTCGATGTCCAGCATCGCCAGGTCGGGCTCCATCTCAAGAACGGCCTTCCAGGCGGACTCCCCGTCCGCGGCCTGCCCGACGAGTTCTATGCCCTTTTCCTCCTCGAGCCAGGCAGCCAGCCCCGACCGCGTCAGCGGATGATCGTCGGCGAGCAGAATTCGCACCATCTGTACAGCCCCTTTCGGAAATCGATTCCGTGCCGTGCTTTCCCGGGAAGATCGCGTCACGCTATAGTATACCCGTTCACTGGGCGGGGCGGTCAAGGAAAATTTTCCCCGAACTCTTTCGAAATTGTAACTTCTTACAGTCGGAGGAGCGGTATTTCGGACCATGTGCAGCCTGTTGATCCGGGGTATCCTGTACCCGTCATATAAAAATCACTTTTTGAAAGGCGGGGTTCAACAATGAAAAAGACGACGATATTCGCGTTGGTGGCGGTTCTGGTACTGGTGGCGGCGAGCGGTGCGCTCGCGTGGGGCGGACGGGGAGGACGCGGCATGGCGCTTCCCGGAGGAGCTGACGGCGCGGCGGCGCCCCGGATGATGCGGGGTATGGCATCCCAGGATTCGGCGGACGGCGCGACGGCTCCCGTCATGAGACGGGGCATGGCGGGCAGAGGCTCGAGAAGCTGCTTCGCGGCTCCCGGAGCGACGAGAGGCATGAGAAGCTCCCGGATGATGAAGGGCGGCACGGCCGGACGCGGCACGATGAGCGTGTGGGCGAACGTCGAGATTCCGCAGGAGATCCAGGATAAGCAGGCCGAGATGCAGAAACTTTCCGTCGAGATGCGCGCCGAGATGCAGAAGAATCCGGTCGACCGCGCCAAGGTCGAAGAGCTGCACAAGAAGCGTTTCGAGCTTCGCGACGCACTTTCGAACTGGAGAATGCAGCAGAGGCTCGACATGATCGAAAAGCTCCAGAAGTAAGCGAAAAAACAGCGCGCCTCCCGAAAGAAGCGCTGCGACAAACAGAGGGCGAGGACTCCGGTCCCCGCCCTCTGTTGTGCGGACGGATCCGACACGGCCAAGGTGCGCAAGCGTGCGCGACCGTACGGCGCTCCGCATGCTGGAGCACGGAATGGATGTGCCCCTCATCGCCAAGCTTGCCAAACTTTCGGAGGAACTCGTCCGCCGGCTCGCCGCGCAGTCCTCGCCTCATTGACCTTTCGCCATCAATCGAAAGGCCGCCTTCATTCCGGGTGACAAGCCTTCTTTCTGCCGGTATTCGTCCTCAGAAATGGAAACGGCGGTTTTCTACGCTCCGTACGCGCCGCCTTCGTGTGATGCCGGGCATGGGACGGTGCGCTCCACCAGCGCGATTTCGTCCGGGGAGAGGCCGTAGAGGGCGTAGACGGCGGCGTCGATCTCTTCGTCCGCTTTCGCGATGCGCTGTCGCAGGGCCGCCTTTTCCGCAGGATCGACGCAGGCGCGGAGCGACTCGTGGAGGCGGATCTGAAGTATCGCCCCTTCCGCGGCCTTTTCAGCGGAGGCGATGTTCGGCTCGCTCGTATCCACAGGGATCGGAAGCGTTTCAAGATACTGTGTAAAAAAGCGGTAGTAGTTTCCCCTGTATACAGCCAAGAAGAAGCGGTAGAGGAAGTTCAGCAGCCGCGAGTTCAGAATGCCGCAAAGATAGGGCTTGTCCGAAGGGATGAAATATCCTGTGTTTGCGCAATAGAAGCGTCCTGTCGCATCCATTGTGAAACTTCCCTTTTCCGCGATATCTGGAAACAAAATCTTCCCCTTCTCGAACTCGTCGTAGTACGCGCAGGAGCGCAGCTCCCACCAGTACTCCCCCTGATCGGCCCTCTTCCTTGCTTTCGCCTCGAACGGCGCAAGGTGCGCCGCCACTGCCGGGTAG
>Ga0334890_1000844_pt1 | contig 48310 bp, 51 predicted proteins | sample GraSluR1_MG_3_FD_207220 | JGI IMG/M metagenome (GOLD analysis project Ga0334890, IMG submission 207220) | Sludge microbial communities from methane-producing bioreactor in Wageningen University, Netherlands - Granular Sludge_31_08-R1 | ecosystem: Engineered > Bioreactor > Anaerobic >... | reverse complement strand
CGTGGCGACCAGCGGGTTCCGCCAGATCTTGACGAGGATCACCGAGCAGGAAGCTCCCGGTGTCGATCGCGCCGAACCGCAGGAACCTGCCGCGCCGCCGGCGACGCGCGTCGAGCAGGCGCTGCCGCTGCGTGGCGCCGAGACGGGCTGGGTTGCCGAGCGGCAGCTGGTGATGTCGCAAGCGGTGGACATGCGCCCTGGCAGCGTGGCGGCAACCGGGCGCAATCTGGACGTGGCGCTGTCAGGCCGCGGATTCTTCGTCGTCCGCGATGAAGACGGCAACGAGTACTTTACGCGCGACGGCGGGTTCAACGTCGATGCCGCCGGCCGGCTGGTCAATGCCGGCGGCATGCCGGTGCAGGGGGCGGGCGGGGCGATCCAGATCGGCGGCGGCGAGGTGACGATCGACGCGGCCGGCGATGTCATGGCCGGCGGCACGAATCGCGGGCGGTTGCGTGTGGTGGACTTCCCAGCGCCAGAACGTTTGCTGCATCGCGGCGGCGGTTTGCTGGCGGCACCGCCGGACATGCCGCCGAACGAGGCCGCAGACGCCCAGACCGCGGTTTTGCAGGGGCATCTCGAAAGCAGCAACGTCGACCCAGTTCGCACGCTGGTGGACATGATCGCCGCCCAGCGCGCGTTCGAAATCGGCACCAAGGTCCTGCAAGCCAACGATGAGATGCTGGGGCAGAGCGTCAACACGCTGGGACGCAATGCGTAGCGGCCGCCGCGGCGGCAGGGGGTGATGACCGATGATGCGAGCCATGGGAACTGCAGCTTCCGGTATGAAGGCCATGCAGCTGCAGATCGACACGATCTCCAACAACCTCGCCAACGTGAACACAACCGGCTTCAAGAAGAGCACCATGCAGTTCCAGGACCTGCTCTACGAGTCGGTCGTCCCGGGGGGACAGCTGCGCGCCGACGGCCTGGTCGGACCGTCTCGCGTCGAGGTCGGCCACGGAGTCAAGATGGTCTCGACCAGCAAGGACTTTCGCCTGGGCACGGTGGTCTCGACCAGCAACCCGCTGGATCTGATGATCGAGGGCGACGGCTTCTTCCAGTTGCGGCTGCCCGACGGCGATCTGGGCTACACCCGCGACGGCAGCTTCAAGCTGGACGGCGAACGCAACATCGTCACGTCGCTGGGTTACCGGCTGGAGCCGGCTCTGCAGGTGCCGGCCGATGCCGTGGAGATCGGGATCGCGCGCGACGGGACGGTGAGCGTGCAACTGGCAGGTCAGAGCGCGAACGTGCAGGAAATCGGGCGCATCGAGCTGGTGCGCTTCCCGAATGCGGCGGGGTTGATCGCCAAGGGTAGCAATGTGTTCCTGGAGTCGCCGGCCAGTGGTGTCCCCATGACGGCCAACCCGGGCGAGGACGGAGTCGGCGAACTGGCCAGCGGCTTCCTCGAAATGAGCAACGTGGAAACGGTCGACGAGCTCGTCCGGATGATCACCGCGCAGCGGGCGTACGAACTGAACAGCAAGACGATCGGCGTCGCTGATCAGATGCTGCAGACCGTGGCCAACATCAAGCGCTAGGACGCGGGATGAACGTTCGGCGATGTCCAACCTGGTTGATCGTCGCGGCGGTCGGCGCGGCCCTGCTGCTACCGCGCGTTGCGAGCAGTTGGGCGCTCGATCTGGCCGATACTGTCCTGGTCCATGGCGCGACCGTCCGCCTGGCCGACGTCGTGCGCCAACCGGTGCCGGCGGCGCCGGGCAATGTCGTCGTGGCTGCGGGAGGACGCCCGGGAGCGGCGCTGGAAATCACCGGCCGGGCGATTCTGCGGCGCCTGGTCATGGCGAATCTGGCCGACGGCGTCGCCCTCGGCGGCGCCGAGCGCTGCCATATCGTCTTCGCCGGGCAGGCCATCGCCACGGACACCTTGCGGGAACATATCGCGGCATTGCTGCAACGGCACCTGCCGGACGCGGAACCGGAGGCGCCCCCATCGTGGCTCGAGCTGGAGTTGCCCGCCCTGGACCTGTTTGCGGCAGGAGACTGGGAGGTGAGCTGGCCGCAGCCTCGTACGTTGGAGCCGGGGCGCAATCTGGTCACGATTCAGATCGTGTCGGCCGGCCGCGCCCAACGAGTGGCCGTCGTGGCGGTGCTGCACCTCTATGCGCGCACAGCGGTGCCGGTCGCGACGGTGGCGCGCGGGCAGGGCGCCGACGCGGCGGACCTGCAGTGGCGGTGGACCGATCTGGCGTTGGCGCCGACCGGTTCGGTCACCGATCCGCGAGCTCTGGCCGACATGGTGGCGGCACGTGAACTGCAAGCCGGCGAAACGCTCCTGCAGCGCGACCTCAGCCCGCGCCCGTTGGTCGTGCGCGGCGAGACGGTCGATCTAATAGTCCAGCGCGGCGGGGTCGCCGCCGTGGTCCGCGCGGAATGCCGCCAGGACGGGTTGCTCGACCAGATGGTCAGCATCCGCAATCCACTCACCAACCGGCTGGTTGTCGCCAGGGTAGCGGCGCCGGGCCGGGTGATCCTGAAAAGGTGACGACATGCGCCCAGCCATCTATGCGCTCATCGGACTGGTCGGCATTGGCGGCGGCGGCAACGCCGCGGGACAAACGCCGCTGCTCGATATACAGACCGGCAATGGGCTGTTCTCGAACTTCAAAGCGCACCGGGTCGGCGACGTCGTGACGATCTTGATCGTCGAACAGACCAAGGCGGACGCGTCGACGGAGATCGATACGAAAAGCAAGACCGAGATCGGCGGCGGTCCCGGCCTGGGGTTCTTGCAGCCGTTCAGTTCCTGGGGGCTCAACACCGAGAACAAGCACCAGGGCGACGGTTCGACCAGCCGCACCGGAAACCTGCAAGCTGAGATCTCGGTGACCATCGCCGATGTCTTGCCCAACGGGAACTATCTGCTGGCAGGCGCTCGCACCGTTGAAATCAACGGCGACCGCCAATTGATCGAGATCAGCGGCGTCTGCCGGCCGCGCGACATCAACCCGGACAACACGATCCTTTCGACCTACATCGCCGACGCTAGGATCGCGTACAGCGGCAGCGGTCTGGCGCAGGACGCGGCCGCGCCGGGGGTCCTCTCCCGCATCGTCAACTGGCTGTTCTAGCAGAAAAGAGACTCGCGATGTGCCGCTGCCGTCCCGCTTTGTCGACCGCTGTCCGCGCCTTATCCGCCGTTCTGGCGCCCTTCGTGCTGCTGTGCCTGCTGGCGCCGGGGCCCGCGACCGCCGCCGTCGCGTCGCGGATCAAGGACCTGGGGTACCTCGAGGGAACGTCCCCCGAACCGCTGTTGGGTTACGGGCTGGTCATCGGTCTGAACGGCACTGGCGACGGCCAGAGCAACGATTTCACCGTTACGAGCCTCAGCGCGATGCTCGAGCGGCTGGGCGTCACCGTCGATCCGGCCGTGATCCGGCTGAAGAACGTCGCCGCGGTGGTGGTCACGGCCGACGTCGATCCGACGGCGGGCGCCGGCACGCGCGTGGATGTGGTCGTGTCCAGTCTCGGCGATGCCTCGAGCCTTGAGGGAGGCACGCTGATCATGACGCCGCTGAGAGCAGCGGACGGCACGGTGGTGCTGGTTGCGCAGGGGGCGGTTTCGATCGGCGGCTTCAATATCAAGAGCGGCGCCAACAACAGCTTTCGCAAGAACCACGCGACCGTGGGCACGATCCCCAACGGCGGCACCGTCCGGCAGCCGTTAGTCGGGCGTTTCACGGCGGAAGGGCAGCTGACCTGGCTGCTGCACAACCCCGATTTCGGCACGGCCGCCGCCGTGGCGGCAGCCGTGGACGCGGTTTTCGGCGGCGGCACGGCCATCGCGCTGGACGCGCACCGGGTTCAGGTGCGCATTCCGCAGGAGCACCGCATGCAACCCGTCCCGTTCATCGCGCAACTCGGCGAGTTGACCGCGGTCAGCGACGCGCCGGCGCGCGTGGTGATCAACGAGCGGACCGGGACGATCATCGTCGGCCAGAACGTCGTGCTCAAGGAGGCGGCGGTCGCGCACGGCAACTTGAAAGTGGAAGTCAAGACCTTCTATGACGTGTCGCAACCGGCGCCGTTCAGCCGGACCGGCCAAACGGTCGTGACGCCAGATGTCAATACGCAGGTGCAGGATCACGAGGCGCACGTCCTGCGGGTTCCCGAAACGAGCACCGTGGCCGATGTGGTCGGGGTGTTGAACGACATCGGCGCGAGCCCCCGCGACATCATCGCCATCCTGCAAGCACTCAAGCGCGCCGGCGCCTTGCAGGCCGAACTGGTGATCATGTAGGAGGATCCAGTGGACCTGCCCGCGACGCCGATCGCACTGACGCCGCTGACATTGGAGCAGGCGCGCTTGACGAGCGCCGGCAGAGCGGCCGCGAGCGCCCAGACGGATGCCGGCGCGACCGAAGGCAACAACCTGGAGGGGCTGCGCAGCGCGGCTGGGCAATTCGAGGCGCTGTTTTACGGCCAGCTCATCCGTGCCATGCGGGCGACCGTGCCCGAAAACAGCTTCTGGGGACAGGACGGCGGCGCGAAGATCTATCAGCAGCTTCACGACCAGGCGCTGGCGGACCGGATGGCGGCGGGCGGCGGCCTGGGCATCGCGGACCTGATCGTCCGCCAGTTCCAGGGTGCGGTGGCGTCCGAAACCGGGTCAATATCAGCGCCGGGTGCGAGCCCGCCGGCCCGCCCAGCGGATCCGCGGGGTTTGTCCGTCTATCGGCGGCAGGTAGCGGCAAGCGAACCTGCCGCCCAGTTGGCTCGCTTGCGCGAACAGGCGACGCAAGTCGGCGGCGCGGTCGCCGACAGCCTGCGACGCTGGCAGCACGAGCTGACCGCGGCTGCGGCGAGCGCCGACCTGGAGCCGGCGCTCGTCCTGGCTGTCATGGTGCAGGAGTCCGGCGGCGACGCGGCGGCGGTATCGCGGCGCGGCGCCCAGGGCTTGATGCAGCTCATGCCGGAGACCGCGCGCGAACTCGGTGTCACCGACCCGTTGGATCCGCGGCAAAATCTGCAGGGCGGCGCGCGGTATCTCGCCAGTCTTCTGCGCCGCTACGAAGGCGACCTGGACCTGGCGCTGGCGGCCTACAATGCGGGGCCGGGGACCGTAGACCGCCTGGGACGCCGCGTGCCGGATTACCGCGAAACAACGCGATACGTCGCCGCGGTCAAGGATCTGGCGGCTCGTCTGGGGGCGCGAACTGGCACGAATCTGGATGAGCAACGCCCGGAAGATCCTTAACTCTTGCGGCGAGGTGGATGTCCATGGTCACCAACAGCGCGAATTTCGCCGGCGGCGCCGTCGAGGCGTTGACGGCGGTCTTGGCAGAGGAGCAGCAGCACTATCAACGCCTGCTCGATCTGGCACGCCGCCAGGGGCGGTTGATGACCGGCCACGATCTCGAAGGTTTGCACGACAATACCCGGCAGTTCAACGAGACCCTGGCGGCGGCGCAGGTCGTTCGCAGCCAGCGAGAGCAGCTCGCACGGGATCTCATGCAGGATAGCGGGACAACGGAAGCCGGCAGCCTCAGCGCCTGGCTGTACGAACAGCCCGCGCCGCTGCGACACGCCCTGCAGCAGCCGGTGCAGGCGGTCCGGCGCGCGGCCGCGGAACTGGCGCGTACCAATGAGATGAACCGGCGGCTGGCCAATTTCTGTCTCGACCTGGTCGAGGAAGAGGCGGCGCTGCTGCGGCGTTGCCTGCTGTCAGATCCCTCCGGGTGTTATGACCGGGAGGCGCAGCCGACGCTGAACGAGCAGGGCGGCACGTTGAAACGGCAGGCCTGACGCCGCGGAAAGGATTGCGATGGGTAGTCTCGCCTCGGTCATGGACTCCAGTCTGTCCGCCATGTTCGCCGCCCAGGCCGGGTTGGCGACGACGGCCCATAACATCGGCAACGCCGATACGGCGGGCTACACCCGCCAGACGATGCTCGCAGCGGCCCGCAAACCGTTAGTCTTCTCGTTCGGTAGCATCGGGCAAGGCGTGAACGTCGTGAGCGTTCGCCGCTCGCAGGATCAATTCCTGCTCAACACGCTGCGCTCGCAGCGCGCCAAACTCGAGAACTATACCTCCATCGACAGCACGTTGTACGAGATCGAGAACATTCTCGGGTCCGTCGACAACGATCATCTCGGCGCCGCTTTGAACGAGTTCTTCGGCGCCTGGGCCGATCTCGCCACGCCGCCCGCGGACAGCGCCCTCAAGCAGCAAGTCATCAGCAAGGCCATCTCGCTGGTCACGGATTTCAACTCGATCAGTGCGACCCTCGACGATCTCGAGCGGAACATCGAAGCGCAGGTCGGCGAAGAGCTTATCTCGCTCAACAGCCTGCTGGCGCAGGTCGGCGGCCTCAACAGCCAGATCATGTACGCGGAGATCGGCGGCCAACCCGCCAACGACTTGCGCGACCAGCGGGATCTGTTGATCAGCGAGATCTCGGCTATCGCGGCCGTCACGGTCCGCGAGCGCGAGGACGGCAGCCTCGACGTGATCATCAACGGCCGCACCATGGTCAACCGCGGCAACTACCAGCAGTTCACGACGACCTACCGCGAGACGAGCCAGGGCTACCGCATGGTGGTCGTGACCGAAGGCACCTATGCGGAAGTGCAACTGCCGGAAGGCCGGTTACAGGGGCTGTTGACCAGTCGCGACGTCTACGTGACGAACGTGCGCAATCAGCTCGACGACGTGGCGCGCCTGCTGATCAACGCCGTGAACGAGCTCCACGTGCAGGGCCAGACCGGCTCCAGCTCGGGTTTGATGTTCTTCACCGGCAATAGCATGCACACCATCGAAGTCAATCCGACGTTGATCGATCGGCCGGAGCTTGTCGCCACTTCGCGCAGCGGTGACGCCGGCGACGCGGACATTGCGCAGGAAATTGCTGCGTTGGCCGATACCAGCGCGCTCGGCACCGGCTTGACGATCAGCGACCGCTATCGCAGCACGCTCATCGACCTGGCCAGTAAGCGCCACAGCTTCGAGTTTCTGGTCGAGAACCAAGAACGCAGCGTCGCGGCCGTCGAATCCAAGATCGCGAGCGTGACTGGCGTGAGCCTCGACGAAGAAGCTGCCAGTATGGTGCGCTACCAGAACACCTACGCGGCTGCGGCGAAGATGATCGCGACCGTGCAGACGGTTTTCGACAGCCTCATCAACATGATCTAGGCGCAAGGGAGCCGGGTATGGCGATCCGGATCAGCGACAACTACCTGAGCAAGATTCTGCTGGGCGACCTGAACCGCAGCCTCGGCAATCTGCTCAAGCTGCAGCGGCAAGCCGGCACCATGCGCCGCGTCAACGACTTCGCCGAAGATCCGCGCGCCGTCGGCGCCATCCAGCGCTACAACGCGTTGATCGCCAACAACGAACAGTACCTGCGCAATCTGACCCGTAGCTCCATCATGATCGAGAGCGCCGATACGGCGTTGCAGGATATCAGCAGCTTGCTCGCCGAGGTGCGTGAGCTGGCGCTGCGCGAGTCCAGCGCGGTGGCGACGACTCAGTCGCGGCAAACGGCGGTCATTCAGGTGGACAACCTGATCAACCGCATGCTGGACATCTTGAATACGACGGTCGAGGGCAACTACATCTTCGGGGGCACGCGTACGGATGTCCCGCCATTCGTGCGCAACGCCGGAACGATCATCTACCAGGGGAACGAGGGGCAGATCATCACGGCGGTCGGACCCGGCGCCGTCCAGGTGGTAAACATCACTGGCGATGTGTTCATGGGGTCGATGTCAGCCGCCTTGACCGGCAGCGTGGACCTTGCACCGCGACTGTCGGCTGGAACGTTTTTGACTGATCTGAATCTGGGCCAGGGCTGGGATCCCGGTGTCATCACCATTCGCGATGGCAACAACAACAGCTGGAACGTGAACTTATCGGCCGCCGTCACGCTCGATGATGTCATGAACGCCATCAATACGACCACCGGCGGCGCGGTGACCGCTGGTCTGAATGCGTCGGGAACCGGCCTTCAGCTCAGCGGCACCGGACCGTTGCAGGTAAGCGAAGCCGGCGACGGCCAGACCGCGAGCAGCCTCGGGATCGCCGGTATTTCGGAAGCCGATGAGTTCAACGGCCGCGATATTCGAGCCTGGCTGCAACCGGGCGTGGCGTTGACCGATATCGCTGCGTTGGACGGATCGTTGCCGCTGGGCGCGATCGAAATCGAGGTGGACGGCGTCTTCACCACGGTCGATTTCTCTGGCGCGGCGACCTTGGGCGACCTGCAATCGATCCTGGCGGCCGCCATGCCGGGTTTCCAGTTGCGTCTCGACGCCAGCGGCCTCTCGGTGGTCAGCAGTTCCACCGAAACCTTCTACATCCGCAACGCCGGGGCGCCGAATACGGCTAGCCTGCTCGGCATCGAAGGCACGGGAACGCCGGCGCGCATGTTCGGCATTCTCGAAGACTTGCGCAATGCCCTCGACAGCGACGATCCGCAGGCCATCCGGGGTTCGCTGGTGGAGGTGGAAGCGCTCGAGCAGATGGTGCAGTCCCTGCTGATCAAGATCGGCGGCCGCCAACAAGACTTCGAATGGATCGAAACGGTGTTGATGCAGCGCGATACCCAGTTGCGCTCCAAGCTGTCGCTGGAGCGCGACGCCGACGTCGCGAAGGTTTCGTCAGAACTGGCCGCGGCGGAGATGAGCTACCAGAGCAGCCTACTGGTGACCAGTCGGCTGTTTCAGGCCAACTTGATGATGTACTTGTAGACGGGGCGGCAGCCCGCAACGAGGAGACACTCATGCTTTCGTTCGAGTCCGTGCGTTTCGGCAGGCTGCAGTACGATCCGGCCGATGTGATCGAATTGCCGGACGGTCTGATCGGATTGCCCCAACTGCGGCGCTGGCTCATGCTGGACATGGAGCAGGATGTGCCGATGCGCTGGTTGCAATCGCTCGACCGGCCGGATTTCGGGCTGCCGGTCATGCCGCCCATCTTCTTCGCCGAGGAATACAGCATCGGAGTCTCGGTTTCGGCCCAGCGGCAGCTGGCCGCTCAAGCGGCCCCGGAACTGGTGACATTGATCATCGCGACCATCCATCCGGGCGGCGAGCGTATCACCGGTAACCTGCGGGCTCCCTTGGTGTTGGACACCACCTCGCGGCGGGGGGCGCAACTGGCGTTGGACGACGACCGCTTGTCGACCCGGCAGGAAATCGACTATTTCAAATTTGGGCTTGCCGTAGCCGGAGACTCGGCGGACAATGCAGAGACGATGCCTCGGACTATCGCCGGCGAACGCGGTGCGGCGGCCGGCCAAGCCGAGCCCGAACCGCCGGTGGACGAAGCGGCAGCGGAAACCGTGGCGGCTGGTCGCTGAGGTCGGTTGCGGCGCCATGGCGCGCCGTCGGCGGACACGGAGGTCCTGTGCTTATTCTCAGCCGTAAGCGCAACGAGAAGATCATGATCGGCGACGATATCTCGATCTTGATCGTGGATATCCGCGGCGATCAGGTTCAGATCGGTATCGACGCGCCGCGGTCCATCCCCGTCCATCGCCACGAGATCTACGAGGAGATCAAGAGCACGACCCTCGATGCGGCCAACTCCGCGGCGATCGATCTGTCCGCGCTCAGGCGCAAGATCAAGAACAAGAAGCCGGGCAACGGCCAGCAGAGTTGAATCGTTCGCTTCCCTGATTATCCTTGACGATCGATGAGGCTGCTCGCGAGGGGAGCGCCGAGCGCGACGCCGCGCCGCGGTCCGGCGGTCAACTGGGCGTGGATGTCGTCCCGCGCCGCAATGCTGCGCCCGATCAGCTCTTGCTCCTGGCGCTGTAAAGCTGCCAAGGCGCCTTGCTGACGCTGTCGCTCGGCGTCATCGGCGGTCTGCCAGGCCGTTGCCAGAGCAGTCAGATGGCTCTGACGCCGCTGGCAAAGTTCGTGCGCCAGTTCGCTGTCGCCGGCAGCCAGGGCGGCGGCAAGTTCGTCTTGCAGAACTCGCAGGGATTCGATTTCCGCTTGCACAAGAAGCCTCAGGCGCTGATGGAGACGCAACGCGCGGGTTGAGCGTCGGCCGGTTCGCCGCTGCTCTTGTCGTTCGCAGCTTCCGTGCCAAGTTGGCTGCGCGACTGCCGCTCGCGATCGCCGGATCCGGCGGGAATGGCGCGCCAGGCTTCGAGCAGCGGCAACAGGACCTGCCGGCAGTTGGCGGCGTGCGCCGGGTCGGCGTCGAGCTGCATCTGCAGGATCTCTTTGAATACGTAGTCGTAGAGCGCCGCCAGATTGTCGGCGATCTCGCCGCCGACAGCGTGGTCGAGGGCGCCGCGCAACTCGATGACGATCCGTTGGGCGAGTCCCAGTCGGCGCGCCATTTCCTGCCGTTGCGTGCCGGCAACAGCGGCGGCTTCGGCGAAATGCTCGAGCATCTTCTGGTAGAGCAAGACGATGAGCTTCTCCTTGCCCATGGTCTGCAGGTCGGTCTGGCGATACGCCTGCACGCCCCGCCGGTACTCCATTGGCCGCTCCTTCGCTAACTGCTGGTCGAACCGAAGAACACCATAGACGAGAGGTAGTTGCCTTGAGCTTGCAGCAGGGAGACCGTCGACTCCATCGCGCGGAATTTCCGCTCCAGCGTCGTGCGGTAGTTTTCGATGCTGCGCTCGTAGCGTTCGATCGTGCTATCGATATTCTTGATGCTGCGATTCAGGGAATCGTTGCCGATTTTGAACAACCCGTCGACGCGATCGGTCAGGGTGGAGATCGCGGTGTCGATCAGGGCGGCTTTGCCGATGTTGCCGTCGCGTTCGATGAACAGGTCACGGACCGCGGCGTAGTTGTCGCTCAGCGCTTTTTCGAACTTGCCGGTGTCGAATTTCAGCGCGCGGGTGCCCTGCTGACGCTCGATGCCGATCTGGGCGAGGGTCGAGAAGGCGCTGCCGCTGTGGGAGGCGGACATCACGTTTTCCAGCCGGGTGCCGAGGCTGCGAGCGCTCGCGTTGCCCTCGAGATTGCCGCCCACCTTCAGTTCCTTCTCCAGGAAGTTGAAGACGTCGTTGTATGAGTCCACAAAGGCCTTGACCTGATCCTTGACGCCCTCGGCATCGGTGCCGACGGTGATGCGGACATTGGTGCCGGGCGCGGCTGCCCGCAGATCCAAGGTCAAGCCGCTGATGACTCCGGAGAGCAGGTTGCCCGACGCGGTGACCGGCAGGCCGTCGACCACCAGGCTGGCGTCGGCCGCGGCCTGCGTTTCGGTCAAGACCGGAGCCGTACCGCCGGACAAACCCGAAAAGTCGACCGTGAACGCGCCGGCGGAGCCCGCCTCGCCGGTCAAGACCAGGTGATACCCGCCGGATTCGGCGCCGTTAAATACGATGCTGGCGCCGAGGCCGGCGATCTCGTCGTTGATCCTGGTCGCCAGTTGCGCGAGGGTCGTCGGGCCGGTGAGCGTCAGCGTATGTTCCTCGCCGCCGACGGTGATCACCAGATCGCCTTCGCCGACGTTGACCAGGGTGTTGTCATAGCCCTGGGAGCGCGTCTTCTGGGCCTGGGCGAGCGACTCGACGCTGATGTCGTACGTTCCGGGCGAGGCGTCGCTGCCGGCGGTGACCTGCAGGATGTCTTCGTGGCTGGAGGAGGCCTTCAACGAGGCGAAATCATTGGCGCTTTTGAGAGCCTGAGCCGCCGTCTGAAAGGCCTCGAGCTTCGTCTTGAGCGTGGCCAGCGCGGAGATCTGGTTCTGAAATCCCTGGCGTTGGTTCTGCAGACGCGTGATCGGGACGCGTTTCAGGGCGACAAGCTGGTCGACGATGTTGGCCGTATTGAGGCCCGTCGCCAGGCCGCTAAAGGTAATCGTACTCATGCATGCCTCCCCAGGCTGCCCAGTCCTCCGAACGAAACGCGTCCGTCAACTACGACGGTCGATCAGCACACCCAGCATTTCGGCAGGATGGCCGCGGAGGTTGAGCAGTTTTTCGGGCGGGAACGTCTGGACGAGGACACCGCTTTCCTTGTCCCTGATCTCGATGATGTAGCTGTGATCCTCTTCCTCGTAAAGGAGTTGCACCACACGTTCGCCGCCGGGGAGCTTGGCCATCGCAGCGCCGAGCTGCGCCACCGCGTCTTCGAGATCCTGGCGGGAAAGTTCGACCAGCGGCGCCTGCGGGTTCTCGGCCGTATCCTTGGCCGGCGGCGCCGAAGCGCCGCCCGCCGGCGATGCCGGGACAGGATGCGGTTGAGTTTCGACCGCTGCGATCGCGGGCGGTTTGGCGCCGCCTTGGATTCCAGTCAAGGTCGGCATGGTTCAACCTGCACTTGGTGCGGGGGGCCCCGCCGGGCGGGGCCCCTCAGGTCCACCAGACTAGCTTAGCAGCGATAGCGCCAGGCCGCTGGTCAAGTTGGCCTGAGCCAACACCGAGACGCCAGCCTGCTGCAGGATCTGGTAGCTGGTCATCCGGCTGGTCTCCATGGCCATGTCCACGTCGCGGATACGGCTGTTCGCGGCGGAGAGGTTCTCTGCCGTGTTGTTGATGTTGCGGATCGAGCTTTCCAGGCGATTCTGGATCGCACCGAAATCGGCGCGAGCGCCGCTCACCGTCTGGATCGCTGCGTCGACCTGGCCCATGGCCGTCGCGGCGTCGGTCGCATTCCCGATACCGGCGGCCAGGGTCAACGTCGAGGAATCGCGGTTGTTGCTCAGGTCGACGGCGATGCTGTCGGTCGCGGCGGTGCCGATGCCGACCTGGATCGCGATCGAACCGCCGCCGCCGCTCAACAGCTCGATGCCATTGAACTCCGTCGACGCGGCGATGCGGTCGATTTCCTCGGTCAGCGCCGTATACTCGGCGTCGAGGTAACCCCGCTCGGTGTCAGACAGCGTGCCGTTGAGGCTCTGCTCCGCCAGTTCCTTCATGCGCAGCAGGATGTTACTGACCTCGTCGAGCGCGCCTTCCGCCGTCTGGACCAGCGAGATGCCGTCACTGGCGTTGCGACTGGCTTGCTCGAGAGCGCGGATGTCGCTCTTGAGGCCCTCGCTGATCGCCAGGCCGGCGGCGTCGTCAGCGGCGCGGTTGATCCGCAGACCGCTCGACAGCTTCTCCATCGACTTGTTGAACTGGTTGGTGGTGTTGGTGATGTGCCGGCGGGTGTTCAGCGCGGCGATGTTTGTGTTGATGCGGATGCCCATCGTCTTCCTCCCTGAATGCGGTCCTTGGATGGACCTGTGGATTCGATTCCTCCATGGTGCCCTGGCGGGCACTTTCTGGATTCTGATAAAATTATCGGCATGATCATCCGCGAACTTGAGCATTAATATTTTTCCTTGTTGTTTCGGCGCCCTCCGTTGCCGGTAATCGGGATAGGGGCACCGAGGATATCTCGGCGTCCCCTCCCACACCACCCGGGATGCGGGTCCACACCGGGCGGTTCGTCAGGTTGAGGTCACGGGGCCAGGCGAGGGACACCCAGCCAGTCGAAATACGAGTTTGGCAGTGCGAGGCGGAGCGCCATCGCCGAGTTCTTCCATCAGCACCGGGCGTTGGCCGCGACCTGCGCCGCTTTCGCCGAGGACATACCTCGGGCGCAGAGCTCGCGATAGACCGTTCGGCCCCGTTTCCAATGTTTGAGTTGGATCGCTCGCAGTCGGTGGCGGATCCACTCGTCCAGTTCCCGCAGCACCCGCGGCGTCTCTGTCAGACGGAATTACCCTTTCCAGCCCAGCAGATACCTTCGCAGATTCTGGGTGACCTGAGCGAGACTGCGGCCGCAGGTGCGCTGCGTCAGCAGACGCACCTGCGCCTTCATCCTCGCGATCGACTTGGCCGCGATCCGGATCGCGACGCGTCCACCCTAGGCCGCCCAAAAGGCAAAGCCAAGAAATGGCCGCCGCCACGCCCGGTCCACCGCGCTCTTGCCCAGGTTGACCTTCAGCCGGAGCTTGCCCAGCAGCCGGATCAGCGAGTTCATCACCCGTTCACCCGCCCGCAGCGAGCTGACGTAGATTTTCAGATCGTCCGCATAGCGGACGAATGCGCGCCCACGCCACTCCAGTTCCTGGTCCACCTCATCCAACAGCACGTTGGCCAAGAGGGGCGACAGAGGGTCTCCTTGCGGGGTACCCTCGTGTCGCTCCACCACGACCCCGTCGGCCATGATGCCGGCGCTCAGGTAACGGCGAATCAGTCCCAGCGCGCCCTTGTCCGCGATCCGGCGGGCCAGCCTGCCCATCAACACATCGTGGTTGACGCGGTCGAAGAATTTCTCCAGGTCCACGTCCACCACCCATCGCTTGCCCGCCTGGACGTACCGGCACGCTTCGCGCGCAGCGTCGTGCGCCCGCCGTCCAGGGCGAAAGCCATGGCTGTGTTCGGAAAAGCTGCCGTCGATTTGCGGCTGCAGGACCTGCCGCAACGCTTGCTGCAGGAAACGGTCCAGGACGGTCGCCCTTCCGCCCTTGCGCTTCACTTCCCTCCCTGTCGTCTGCTCGGGAGAGGGCTTCCACCTCCAGGTCGGCGCCCATGACGGGCGCACAACGAACCGGGGCGAACCCCAGTAGGGTTCGCCCCGGCGCCGGTTCACGGCCGTGGCGCGGTTGCTAGCGTTCCGCGCCCAGCGCGCGGGGTTACTGCAACAGCGTCATCGCCAGCCCAGTGGTCAGGTTGGCCTGCGCCAGCATCGAGATGCCGGCCTGCTGCAGGATCTGAAAACTGGTCAGGCGCGAGGTCTCGTTCGCCACGTCCACGTCGCGGATGCGGCTGTTGGCGGCCGAGAGGTTCTCGGCCTGGTTGTTGATGTTGCGGATCGAACTCTCGAGGCGGTTCTGGATCGCACCGAAGTCCGAGCGCGCGGCCGACACGGCATCGATCGCTGCGAGGACCTGGCCCATCGCCGTTGCGGAATCGGCCGCGGTGCCGACGCCGGTGGTCAGGCCGAGCGTCGTGCTGTCACGGTTGGTCGCCAGATCCACCGCAATGCTGTCGTAGGCGTTGGTGTTGATGCCCACCTGGATCGCGACCGAGCCGCCGGAGCCGTCCAGCAGGCTGATGCCGTTGAACTCGGTGGACGCAGCAATACGGTCGATCTCCTCCAGCAGGGCCTGATACTCGGAGTCGAGGTAGCCGCGCTCGGAGTCGGTCAGGGTGCCGTTGAGACTCTGCTCGGTCAGTTCGCGCAGGCGGAGCAGGATCGTGGAGACCTCGTCCAGAGCGCCCTCAGCGGTCTGCACGAGGGAGATGCCGTCACTGGCGTTGCGGCTGGCCTGCTCGAGCGCGCGGATGTCGCTGCGCAAGCCCTCGCTGATCGCCAGGCCGGCGGCGTCGTCGGCGGCGCGGTTGACGCGCAGACCGCTCGACAGCTTCTCCATGGACTTGTTGAAGTTGATGGTCGTGTTGTACAGGTGCCGTTGAGTGTTGATGGACGCGACGTTGGTGTTGATCCGGATGCCCATGGTGTTCCTCCTTGCTGGGCTCAGACCGCCCCCATCCCTTGGGGGCGGTGATTACCGGCGGCCGGGGCCGATCGTCTTACCGGCACCGCCAACCGGCTTGCTAGTGTCCGGCGGCTGCGCCGCGCGGACGGTCCGCGAACCTTCCCGGCGCCGGGCCCGGCACCAGGTTCGCCGGCGATCAACCCTGCAACAGCTTGAGCGCCAGATTGGAGCTCATGTTGGCCTGGGCCAGCATCGAGACGCCGGCTTGCTGCAGGATCTGCCAGCTCGTCAGGTTCGAGGTTTCGCGGGCCACATCCACATCGCGGATGCGGCTGTTCGCCGAGGACAGGTTCTCGGCTTGGTTGTTGATGTTGCGGATCGAGCTCTCCAGACGGTTCTGAATCGCCCCAAAGCTCGAACGCGCGTTGCTGACGATGGAGACGGCGGCGACGACCTCGTCCATGGCCGTCGCGGCATCGGCAGCTGTGCCGACCCCGGCCGCCAGGAGCAGGCCGGCCGCGTCCATGCTGTTGGAGAGATCGACGTCGATATGGTCATACGCGGCGGTGCCGATACCGACCTGGATCGCGACGCTGCCGCCGGTTCCGTCGAGCAGGGTTCGCCCGTTGAAATCAACGGAGAGCGAGATGCGATCGATCTCGCTCAGGAGCGCCGTATATTCGCTATCCAGATAGCTGCGCTCGACATCGGTCAAGGTGCCGTTGAGACTCTGTTCGGCCAGCTCACGTAACCGCAGCAGGATGGTCGAGACTTCGTCCAGTGCTCCCTCGGCCACTTGCACCATGGAGATGCCGTCGCTGGCGTTGCGGCTGGCCTGTTCGAGCGCGCGGATATCGCTCTTGAGCCCCTCGCTGATCGCCAGGCCGGCCGCGTCGTCGGCGGCGCGGTTGATCCGCAGGCCGCTGGAGAGTTTCTCCATCGCCTTGTTGTACGCGGTGGTGGCGTTGTAGAGATGGCGGCGCGTGTTGATGGACGCAATGTTGGTATTGATCCGGATGCCCATGCGGTTTCCTCCTTGAAATCGCGATCAGGCGCGGTCTTCGCGGCCCTGCAGCGTGCGTTTCGGCGGCCATCCGTGGCGTCATGAAACGCGGCCTGTGCGATGGGCATCGTCCGGCGGCGGCGGCGCTTGAGGAAATTCTGCGGGAGGATACAAAGACCAGAGGCATTGTAGCGGGGCGCGCTGTTTCTAGCGCGCCCCGCCAGCGGCGGAGCATGCGACCGGGCTGGAGCCGTCCGGCGCGGTCAGCGCTGCAACAGGTTCAGCGCGAGCTGCGAGGTCATGTTGGCCTGGGCGAGCACGGCGACGCCGGCTTGCTGCAGGATCTGCAAGCTGGTCATCGTCGAGGTCTCGGTGGCGACGTCGACGTCGCGAATACGGCTATTAGCGGCGGCCAGGTTCTCCGCGGTCATCGCGATGTTGCGGATCGACGTCTCGAGCCGGTTCTGTGCCGCGCCGAAAGCGGCGCGGGTCTGGCTGACCGTGCCCGACGCGTCGCGGATCACGCCGATCAAGGTGCGAGCCGTGTCACCGCCATCGGGAGGCGAGCCTACCAGGGAGGTGGCGGCGAGGGCGAGGTACGTCGTGTCCATGGCGTTGGACAGGTTGATGGAGACGGCGCTGGTCGCCACGTCCGTACCGATGCCGACCTGCACGTCGAGGTTGCCGGCCGTGCCGTCCAACAGATTGATGCCGTTGAACTCGGCCGTCGCGCTGATGCGATCGATCTCGCTCAACAGTTCCTGGTATTCCTGGTCCAGGTAGCCGCGCTCGGCCTCGCCGAGCGTTTCGGTCGCGGCCTGTTCGGAGAGTTCGCGCATGCGCAACAGGATGTTGTTGACCTCGTCGAGGGCGCCTTCGGCGACCTGCACGAGCGAGATGCCGTCGGCGGCATTGCGGCTCGCCTGATCCAGCGCGCGGATATCGCTCTTGAGGCCTTCGCTGATCGCGAGGCCGGCGGCGTCGTCGCCCGAACGGTTGATCCGCATACCGCTGGAGAGCTTTTCCATCGATTTGTTGAACTTGTTGGTGGTGTTGAAGAGGTGGCGTTGCGAGTTCAAGGACGCCACGTTCGTGTTGATCCGCAGACCCATGACCGTTCCTCCGTGTCTTCTGGCCGCTCCGCCGCGACCGTTCAGGTTGCAGCTTGCTCCTGGGCACCGCTTTCCCGTACTCTAGGGCCGGGTCTCGGCCAGCGGGCGTTTTGCCCGCGATTCGGCGAACCAGTGCATTTTGCACGCCAAACGAGGTCACGCATGGTGATTCGCACGGTTCGTCCCGAGGAGTACGGGGACTTCATCGCGTTTCTCAATGCAGGAATGAGGCCGAAACCCGCATCGACGCGCGCCGACGAGGATTTTCCGGTCGTCTTGTCGCCCGAGAACTTGGCCGGTATGTGGGGCTGCCGGGACGAACGCGGCTGGCTGACTGGCTTAACCGTTCTCACAAGGACATTTACGACCACGGCGGGCGAGGTCCGCGTGGCCGGAATCGGCTCGGTCGTGACCCGGCCGGACCGGCGGGGGCAAGGACTCAGCGGGCGCCTCCAAGCGCATGTGATGAGCTGCCTGGCGGACCAGGAGGTGCCGCTGGCGGTCCTCTGGAGCGACCAACCGGAAATATATTCCGGTCGCGGCTTCCTTGCGGCCGGCTGGGAGTACCACCTCGACCTGACCGCGGCGAGACTGGATGACGCCGCGCACGGGACGGGGGACATCCGCCCCTACCAGGAGCGCGATGTGGCGGAGGTGTCCCGGCTCTATGCCCAGCATCCCCTGCGCACGCTGCGCGAGCCCGGCGACGACGCGCGCCTGTACGGCATGCGTGGAACGCGCGGCCTGGTCCTGGAGACCGGCCGCGGCCTGGCGGCCTATGCGTTCTGCGGCAAGGGGGAGGATTTTCCCGGCTATGTCGCGGAATGGGGCGGCCCGGCGCACCTGGTGCTGCCCGTGCTGGCCGTGGCCCGCGACCGCGGCCTGGCGCAGCGGGTGCTCGTGCCCGCAGGGCGGGGGGATCTCGTGGCGGCCGCGGTGCGCAAGGGTGCCGGGGTAGAACTGTGGCCGAGCGGGTTATGGGCTGTCTTACGACAGGATATCCTGGCGCGCCTGGCGCCGGCCGCTGAAAACTCCGCAGCGGGTGATTCCGCTGATCCGCGGACTTGGCTCGGGTCGCCGGGCTCGGGCGATCGGCCGGTGGCCGGACGCCTGAATCTCGCGGTCTGGGGTTTTGACAGCGTTTAACCGGTTGATTCGTGAGAACCGGCTGCAAAAGGTCAAATGGCGAACCTGATTCAAGCCGGACGAGGTTTTCGCTCAAGAGATGCGTAGAATTTGCCGATACTTGGTCAGGAATCATGCGGCCCGTTCCATCGCTTCGCCGCCGGCCCGCGAGGCGGACTCGAAGCGACGGCATCGCCGCAGAGCGGCAAAAGCTTCCAGGGCCGGCTGTTGAGCGGACGGAGCCGGTGGCCCGACCCGCCGCGGAAAGAGCCGCCGCGCCGAGTTCGGCGGGTATCGCTCTTGCACGGCGTGGATGGTGAAGCGGTAGCGACGAAGTGTCCACCGACCCAGAGGGTAGGCCATGGCGCTGAACAAGATCAACCCGGCGGTCACGAGCAAGACCTATCGGACCGACCGCTACGAAAAGACCTCGCAACCGGTGAACGCCGATCCTGCCGGCGGCAAGGATGTCGGCACGCATCGACCGCCGTTGTCGGTGAGCGACCACGCAGAAATTTCCAGCCAGGCACAACAGTTTGCTGACGTGCGGCAGATGTTGGAGATGGCCCGGCAAGAGGTGGCGAAGGAGCCGGATGTACGCGCCGGCAAGGTGGCGCAGGCGAGGGAGCGCCTGGCCGCCGGCTTCTATCAGTCGACCGAAGTACGCGATCAGGTCGCCGAGCGACTCAGCCGGCTGTTCCTCGAACCCGACCTGTTCTAACAGGAGTGGTTCGCGAACGAACGTCGCGAGAAAGCGGCAAGTATCTGACCGGTTACAGCCGAACCTGCCTGAATCATCCGGGCTGACCTCGCCGAGCGATCCAGCGACCAGGTTTTCAACCGGCCCTATGGGGCCGTGGCCGACCGGCCCGGCCAAGAAAGGCGCCATCGCCTTTTTTTGTTTGCCTGAGGTGGTCAATAAACTTACAGTTTGCCCGCTCCCTTCCGGTCATCGCCCGTTCTCCGAAGTCTCGTCAGCGGGAGATCATGAGCGCCGACGATCGCCACGCCGCCACGCACCGACTCGTCGTGCTGGGGCCCTCCGTGCCTGCGCTGCGGAATTGCGGCTGGGATTGTCGGGCGGTCGATCAGTTGCCGCGGCCCGCGGCCGGTGGGCTCGACGCCGAACTCGTCCTGGTTCGCGCGACGGTGCTATTGGCGAACGGTCTTTGGGACCGCTTCCCGGACTGGCTGGCCGCCGCGCGCACCGCTGGAATTCTCACCGCCCTGGTCTACGACGAGTTGGCCGCGGCCGATCTTGCGGCCTGCTTCCGCGCGGGTCTGTACGATGCGATCGCCGGCGCGGCCGAGCTGCGCGAGTGGCGCCGCCTGCTCGACCGCGCCGCCGCCGATCTGGATCGACTGGAGGCGGGCCGGGCTATCCAGGCGGACAGCGCCGACTTGCAGCGGCAGCTGCAGGCGAGCCAGCGGCGCGTGCGCGAGGAGGCGGCCGCCGAGGCCGGCGCGCTCCTGGACGCGCAGAACCAGCTCGAAGCAGCGAACCGACAACTCAGCGATCACATGGCGCAGATTTCGCTGCTCTACCGGTTCGGCCGCGAACTCAGCTTGGCCAGCAACTGGGACGACACCCTGCGCGAGATCCTGGCGCATCTGGCGGATTTCGTCGGGGCGGCCGGCGGCGCTCTGGTGTTGCGAGCGGCAGGCGGCGGGCGGTTCGCGCCGCGGCAGACGTACCGCTGGCAGGAACAGTCCTGGGACAAGGTTTTACTGCGTATCAATCGCCAGCTCGACGCGGGTGTCGCCAGCAGCCTGCTCGCACCGGGCGTGTTCCAGGTCGGGCGTGGTGGCGACCAGGAAGAAGGCCGCATCACCGCGCTGCCGCTGGAGCATCAGGGAATCCGCCTCGGCATGCTGCTGCTCTTGTTCCCCAATCCCCAGGAACGCCGGCAGCGCTCGGCGATGAACATCTCCTTCTTGCAGATGGTGCAGGTGGTGCTTTCGGAAGAGGTCGCTTCGGCCCAGATGCTCGACCGCCTGCGCGACATCGGCGCCTTCAACACGCGGGTTCTGGAAACGGTCAGCAGCGGCATCTGGGTCTGCGACGCCCAAGGACGGTCGATCTTCGTCAACCGTGCGGCCCGGGCTCTGTTGGGGCTGCCAGCCGGCGACGCGAACCAGGACGCCGCCGCTGCGCTGGCGGTAGGCCGCGGCCGTCTGCTCGAGCGGCCGTTGACCGGTGGCGCCGAGATCGATGACTTACCGGAGATCTTCCTCGACGGACGGCTGCGTTTCGAAGGCCGCCGGCGCGTCGGTTTCCGGGCTCTGCTGCGGCGCCAGCGGCCGTTCCGCGGGGAGGGCCTGCTGCGCGACGTGGATGAGCGATCGCTGCCGGTGCGGATCCAGACGGCGCCGATGGCCGGACGCGGCCGGGATGACCGCTGGCTCTTGGTGATTCTCGAGGATCTACGCGAAGCCAAGCGGGCGGCCGCAGCCCGCCGGCGCGCCGAGCAGGCGGAGGCTCTGGTGGCGATGTCGGCGACGCTGGCGCACGAGATCCGCAACCCTTTGATGGGGCTGAGCGCTCAGGCGGAATTGCTCGCGGATTCATTGCCCGCGAACGATTCCCGGCGCGGCCGCATCGATCTTATCACCGCCGAAGTAGAACGCATCAACCGGACCATCAACGACATGCTGCAATTCGTGCGTCCGTGCGAACTGCTGCGGGAGTCGGTCGATCCGGCGCCACTCGCCCGCGACTGCCTCGAGATGATCCGGCCGGTGGCCGCGGCGAAATCGGTCACCCTGGCTCCTGTAACTGGTGAAACAGAGGTTTTAAATGTTGATTCTACAAAGCTTAAGCAGGTAATCCTCAACCTTGTTCTCAACGCGGTCGACGCGGCGGAACCAGGCGGAACCGTGGCCGTCCGTCTCCAGTCGGCCGCGCAATTGACCTTTCCGGATGCGATGTCCGGCGGCGTGCGCACCGCGCCGGGTGTGATCCTCGCCGTCGAGGACGACGGACCCGGGTTCGGCGACATCGACCCGGAACAGATCTTCCAGCCGTTTTTCACGACCAAGACCACGGGAACCGGCTTGGGACTGGCCTACTGCCGTAAGGTGGTGGACGCCCATGGCGGTGAGATCCGGGCGCAGCGCGACGGAGCCGTGACCAGGCTACTCGTCCTGTTGCCCCGGGAAACTGCGGCCGGCAGATCGCTGGCCGGGGAGGCCTGATGAGCCAGCGAATTCTAGTTGTCGACGACGAAGCCACCATCCGTATGTCACTGGTCGAAGCGCTCGGTGCGGAAGGCTATGAAGTATCAGACGCGAAAACCGGGGAGGAGGCGCTGGCGCTGTGCCATGCCGGCGGGTTCGACCTGTTGGTGACCGACCTCAGGCTGCCCGGCATCAGCGGTCTCGACTTGCTCAAAGCGTTGCGCAACCAGAACCGGACGCTGCCGGTGATCTTGATGACGGCGTACGGCGATGTCGACACGGCGGTCGCCGCCATGCGGTTGGGCGCCTACGATTACATCAACAAACCGTTCAAACTCGCCGAGATTCGCCGGCAGGTGCGAGGGGCTCTGCGCGCCACCGGGTCTGCCACAGCCGAGTCCGCGCCCGCCGTCGAACCGGCTGCACCGGCGGCCGCCGGACCCGGTCGCTACATGCGAATGATCCAAGCTTGCCCCGGTTTGGCGGGCGTGGCGCGTATTCTCGAGAAGATCGGAGCCAGCCGCAGCGGCGCCGACACACCGATCCTGGTGCAAGGCGAATCCGGCAGCGGCAAGGAACTGGTCGCCAGAGCCGTGCACGAGGTGACCGGCGCCCGCGACCGTTTCATGGAGATCAACTGCGCCGCGGTCCCGGAAACCCTGCTCGAGAGCGAGCTGTTCGGCCACGAGAAAGGGGCGTTCACCGACGCGAAATCGCGCAAGGAAGGGCTCTTCGAGCTCGCCGGCCGCGGCACCATTTTCCTCGACGAGATCGGCGAGATGGGCATCCTGCTGCAAAGCCGGCTGTTGCGCGTGCTAGAGAACCGGCGTTTCCGGCGCGTCGGCGGCAAGGAGGATCTCGAGATCCACGCGCGGATCGTGGCCGCGACGAACCGCAAACTGGCGGCGGCAATCGAGGAGGGGTTGTTCCGCAACGACCTCTATTACCGCCTGCAGGTCGTCGAGATCCACGTGCCGCCGCTGCGCGAGCGCCCGCAGGATCTCGAGGTGCTGATCAACCACTTCCTGCGGGAACTCAACCAGCAGCTCGGCCTGCGCTGTGCCGCGGTCGATGCGCCGTTGCTGGAGATGCTGCAGAAATACCCCTGGCCGGGCAACACCCGCGAACTGCGCAACTGGCTCAAGCGCATCATGATCTTGGAAGAGCCGACGCGCTTGCTGCCTGAGCACTTCCCCGAGTTCATCCGCCTCGGCCGCAATCCCCGCGGCGCTGGCCGCGCCGCGACCGGCTTGAGCTTGATGCCGCTCGCGGAGGTCGAGAAGCAGCAGATCCTGTTCACCCTCGAGCAGACGGACAACAATAAGAGCAAAGCGGCCCGCATTCTCGGCATCAGCCGCCAGACGCTGCGCGAGAAGCTGCGTCTCTATGAGGTCGACACCGACGAGGGGTCATCCTTGCAGGCCGACGAAGCCGAGGCCTAACCCGGATTATTCATGACGGACCGGCGTCGTTCGTTTGCCCACTAATTGACCACCCCTGTCCGGCAAGTGGTCTGCCGCCGGCAGCGATGCGGCCGGCGGCGCCGTACTTCCACGCGGGAGCCTCCCCGCGGCCGCTGCGCGCGGATCGTCCCAGGCCCTGTTCTGCGGCTGTGGCGTCGAACGCGGCTCCTCGGCCCATTTCCGCGCTGCCTCGTAGGCACGCCCCTTGCGGCTCCGCCACGCAGGTTCAGGACATATCCGGGAGCGGCGTGGCATGTGGCACAGGCTGACGAGGCAGTTGCGGAAGTTTTTCCCCGGGGGATTGCTCCTGGTTCTATTGCTTTCCGGCCGGGTGCCGGCCGAGGGTCTTACGGCCGCCGCCCAGGACGGCTATCTGATCTGGCTGCACTCGCTGGAAGCGACGATCGCGTCGCGGCTGGAGAGCGGGCGCGACGAAGAACGCCTGCTGTATCCTACGACCGGGCTGCCCGCCGCCGGCAACGACACGGAGAACCTGCTCGACGTCGCGCGTGCGCTGGTCGATCTGGAAGGGCGCCCGCGGCTGTTGCAAGAACCCCCCGGCCGCACCGTCCTGCATGCGCTGAACCGCGCACGTAACCACGGCTACCTGGCCGAGTACGACAGTGCGCTCGTCTGGTACGCCGAGGCGGCCCGCCGCGATCGCGATCAGGAGTACGCCGCCGACCTCGGCCAAGAGACCATGATCGCCGCCATCGCCACCGATGCCGCGGACGTCGTGCGCGGACGGTTGCCGGAGCTGCTGCGCCGCACTAGCGATGCCGCCGAGCCTGACCTCGATCTCCAACTGGAGTTGGAACTGGCGTGCCGTTTCCTGCTGGCCCGCGCCGACACGAGCAGCTTGCAGCGCTGGGTCGACGGCCTCGCATCCGCGCCGCAATTGCGCCGCGGACGCCTCGCCTACTGGCAGGCGTTCAGCCTCAGCTGGCTGGGACGCTGGGCCGAGAGCCTGGTCGTACTGACGGAAATGCTGACCGGCGACGGCCGGTCGCATGGCCTGGATGAAACACAACGCGCCTGGGTGCTCATGGCGATCCCCGACCAGTTGCTGCTGAGTGGGGACCGCGCGACCGCCGCTGGACTCTACGGCGCGCTGGCCGCCAGTACGATCCCCGATGCTTCGCTCTGGGCGGGCTGCCAGGCGGCCGCCATGGATCTGTTGGCGGGTCGGTTTCTCAAGGCCGGCACAACGCTCGAAGATCTCTGCCGCCGCCCGGACAACACGATCTGGCGCTGCTACGCCTGCAACCTCGCCAACTTGAGCGATGAACTCGAACGCTTACGCAGTGAGGCCCAGCCCCATGGCGCCGCCGTCTACTATCAGCGCTGACGCCGAGCGCGACGAGCGCCGGCTGCTCGACCGGCTGCTCGCGGTCTACGACGCGCAGAGGAAACTCTACGACGAGGTCCTCGAGTTGTCGCAACGCCAGTGTGAGCTCATACAGTCCGGTGCCCCCTTGCCGGATATCCGGGAGATCCTGATCGCGAAGAAGGCATGCCTGGAAACGATCAGTCGCCTCGACAGCGGCGCGGCGCCATGGCGACACGCGTGGCGCGCCAATCGGTGTGCTTGGTCGGCGGAAGGCCGGGCGCAGTTGCACCAGGTGCTCAGCGAGATCGGGCTGGCGATCGAGAACATCCTCGCTTGCGAGGAGGAAAACGACCGTGCGTTGCTGCAGCACTGCCGCTGAAGCCATCGCGGTGCCGACCGCGGCAGGCGACGAGATCCGGCGGCCTGCCGGCATGCGCCAAGACCGCCCCGGGCGGCTGTTGCGCGGCTACCTCCACAAGAGCAGCAACAGCCTTTGCGGCATCAAGGGATACGCGAGTCTGATTGCCGGCGGTGGTGCCGTCAGCGGCCGCACCACTGCCTGGGCGCGCAAGATCATTGACGAGGTCGAACGCCTGGAAGTCATCTACCGGTCGGTGAAAGATATGGCGTTCCCGGCGCCGGCACCCGGCGACGCGAGCAGCGGCTTGCTGCCGGTCTTGGTCGATGCCAGCGCCGCCGCCGCGGTGCGTCACCGGAATTTGCTGGTCGGACCGCTGCCGCGGGTCCGCGCGCGCCTTCTTCTACCTCCGGGCGATCTGCTGCAGATCCTCGCGGCGATTCTGGACAATAGCGCTGAAGCGCGGCCCGGTCCGGTCGCGGTGGCGATCACGACGAGTCCAGGCGCCGACGGCCGGACGGTGCTGCACCTTGCGGACGACGGTCCTGGCATGCCGCGCGAGCTGCTCGCCCAGGTACTGGATCCGTTCGTCACCACGCGCCCCGGCCATCTGGGGATCGGACTGGCGAGGGTCGACACGATCATGGACATGCACGGACTCGGCTGGGGTTTGCGCAGCCTGCCGCAACAGGGGACGACGGTGAGTCTCGAGGTGGCCCGGCCCGAAGGGGCGGGACCGACCAGATGAGCACGAAAGGAAAGACGATGGCCAGGAAACCCCGCATTCTCGTGGTGGACGACGAACACACCATGCGGGACTTTTTGACGGCGTCGATGGCGGCACGATACCAGATCCGAACCGCGCGCGACGGGCGGGACGCCATGGAGGAGCTGCGCAAGCACCCGGTGGACCTGGTGCTGTCGGACGTGCGCATGCCGGGCGGCGACGGACTCGCGCTCCTGGCCGCCATCCAGTCGGAGCTGAGCGAACCGCCCATCGTGGTCATGATGACGGCGTTCGGGACCATCAAGGAGGCCGTCGAGGCGACGAAGTGCGGCGCGGTGGACTATCTGACCAAGCCCTTCGGCTTGGACCAGCTCGAACACACGCTGCAGCGCGCATTCGAACTGCGGGAACTGCGCGACGAGAATCGCAGCCTGCGCACGTCGTTGAAAGCGCAACGCGACCAGCACGGCCTGCTTGGCGTCAGCCGCGCGATGAACGCCCTGCGGGAAAAGATCGAGATGATCGCCGATTCCCGCGGGACCGTGCTGCTGACCGGAGAGAGCGGTACCGGCAAAGAGGTGGCCGCCCGGGCCATCCATAACGCCGGCAGCCGCCGCGACGGACCGTTCATCCGACTCAACTGCGCGGCGATTCCGGAGACGCTGCTCGAAGGCGAACTCTTCGGCCATGAGCGCGGCGCGTTCACCGGCGCGGTGCAAGCGCGCCCGGGCAAGTTCGCGCTGGCCGACGGCGGCAGCCTGCTGCTGGACGAGATCAGCGAGATGCCCCTGAACATGCAGGTCAAGCTGTTGCGCGTGATCCAGGAGCGGGAATTCACGCGCCTGGGTGCCCGCGAAACCACGCGCTGCGACGTGCGGATCATCGCCACGAGCAACCGTAATCTGCCGGAAGAGATCCGTAACGGACGATTTCGCGAGGATTTGTACTTCCGGCTTAATGTCATTCCTCTGCGTCTGGAGCCGTTGCGCGAGCACAAGGAAGACATCCCCGTGCTCGTGGGCCATTTCGTCCGCATGTTCAGCGCGGAGAATGGCAAACCGCTCTTGCAGGTGACCGACGCCGCGATGCGGAGCCTGCTGGCCCACGATTGGCCGGGCAATGTTCGTCAACTGCAGAACGTGATCGAACGTGCGGTCATCCTGAGCACAAGTCGGGAACTGGGACCGGCGCAACTGGATCTCCACGAAGAGATGAACCACACCGCTGCGACGCCGGCGCTGCGCGAGGATCTGACGATCCGCGAGATGGAACAGGAACTGATCTTGCGGAAGCTGCGCCAAACGGCCGGCAACCGGACTCAGGCTGCCACGGAATTGGGCATCAGTGTCCGGACGCTGCGCAACAAACTGCATCTGTACCAACAGCGGGGCCTGACCATCCCGGGGTAGCGGCATGAAGGCTAGCGGCATTTTCGCTCAGGCGCATCTCGGCGACCTCAAGCAGGCGCTCGGCGTCTACGCCCGCCGGCACCGCGTTGTCGCCGACAACATCGCCAACGTCGAAACGCAGGGCTACCAGGCGCGCGAGTACCGCTTCGAGGAGCTGCTGTCCGGCGCGCGCCTGCGCCTGGCTGGCGCCGTGACCAACCCCGCCCATCTGCGGCTGGGCGCGCGCGAACTGGCCGACACCCGCGGCGAGGAGCGAGCGACCGCGAGCCGGTACAACAACGGCGTCAACAATGTCGAGATCGACAAGGAAATGACCGACCTGGCCACCAACGATCTGTCTTATCGGTTGGCCACTCGTCTATTGAGCATGAAGTACGCGAACCTCCGCGGCGCCATCCGCGGGACCGTCGGTTAGGAGCCGGAAGGAGAGCCATGAGCAAGGGGCTGTTCGACTCGTTTCAGATCAGCGGCTCTGGTTTGCACGGGCAGCGCGTCAAGATGGACGTCGTGGCACGCAATCTCGCCAACGCCGAGACGACGCGCACGGAGGAGGGCACGCCCTACCGGCGCCAGCGGGCCGTGTTCCGCGAGGTGCTCGAGCAGCGCGTCCAGCAGCAACGCAATCGTTTGGCCGAGGCCGCCGGCCCGGCCGGCAATGGTCCGACCCGCACGCACCCGCGCCATCTGGCGGGCCTGAATCCCTTCGAGCGGCTCGACCGCGAGGGCATGCAGACAGCCGTCGACCTGGCGCCGGATGCTTCGGAGTTCCGCGTGGTCTACGACCCCGGGCATCCCGACGCGGACGAGGAAGGCTATGTGCTGCTGCCCAACGTCGACGTGATCACCGAGATGGTCGACATGATCGCCGCGAGTCGCGCCTACGAGGCCAACATCAGCGCGGTGCAGGCGGCCAAGGACATGTTCAACCAGACCTTGAAGCTGTAGAGGAGAACCGGCCATGTCCCTTGGCGGAGTGCGCGCGCTCGGTTCACTCGACCCGCGCGCGATCTATGCCGGTCAGGCGCCGGTGACGCCGCGCGCCAGTTTTGGCGAACAACTGCACGCTGCGATACGCGCGGTGGACGATCTGCAAACGCAGCGCGACGAACTGGTCAGCGGCATGATTCGCGGCCAGCCCAGCGAGGTGCACGAGATCATGACCGCCGCGCAGGAGGCGCAGCTGTCGTTCGAGTTGATGCTCGAGGTGCGGAACAAGCTGCTCGACGCATATCAGGAAATCATGCGGATGCAGATCTAGCCGCTATTGACGCAGGGCAAGGAAAGGCGACCACGTGAACGGATTCCGGCAAGCATGGCATGGCGTCACGCAGCGGCTCGCGGCCATGTCCGTCAACCAGCGCCTGATCCTGGGCATGGTGGCGGCGGCCGTGGTGATCAGCGCCACGGTGTTCGGACTCTGGCTGGGCCGCGAGGAGCAGGCGGTCCTGTTCAGCGATCTGACCGTCGAAGACGCCAACCATGCGTTACAAGAATTGAGCAAACGCGACGTGAAAGCCGATCTGGCCGGCGGCGGCACGACGATCCGCGTCCCGGCGTCGCAGGTTCACCGCCTGCGCGTCGAACTCGCCGCCAAGGGCATCGGCTCCAGCGGCGTCGTCGGTTTCGAGATTTTCGACCGCTCGCAATACGGGATGACCGAGCAGGACTACGAGGTCAAGCGGTTGCGCGCCCTGCAGGGCGAGCTCACCAAGACGATCGAGAGCCTGCAGGGGGTCGAGGCGGCGCGCGTGCACCTCGTGATGCCCAAATCCTCGATCTTCCGCAGCCTGGCGACGGCGCCGACGGCTTCGGTGGTCTTGACTATCAATCGCCAGCGCTCGGTCAGTCCGGAACAGGTTTTCGGCATCCAGAGTCTGGTCGCCGGCAGCGTCGAAGGCCTGGTCAAGGACAACGTGACGGTGCTGGATCAACACGGCCGCGCCCTGTCGGCGAACTACCAGGACGGCCCGTTCGGCGGCAGTGACCGTCAGCTCGAACTGAAGAAGGACGTCGAACAGCACCTCACGGACAAGGTGCAAACGCTGCTGAGCAGCGTGCTGGGGCCGGGACGCGCGCACGTGCGCGTCGATGCGACCCTGAACTTCGAGAAAATAGAATCCGAACGCACGATCTTCGATCCCAATACGGTCGTGCGGTCGGAGCAACGCGACGAAGCGACGGATCCCGAGACCGGCGGTACGAACGAATCGAGTCTGACGAACTACGAGATCAACCAGACGATCGAGCGCATCGTCGGTCCGGTCGGCGGCGTCAAACAGCTTTCGGTGGCCGTCTCGGTCGACGGAACCTATCTGCCGCCGGCGCCCGGCGAGGCGCCGGTCTATCAACCGCTGCCGCCGGAGCAGTTGGACAGTATCCGCCGCATGGTCCAGAGCGCGCTCGGGATCGACCTCAGCCGCGGCGATCAACTCGACGTGGTCAATCTGCAGTTCCAAGGCGAACCGGCGGCCGGCGACCGCCTCGGCGCGCCGCCGGGCGGCTGGCTGGAATTCTTCCTGCGCCACAGCGGGCGGATCGTGTTGGGGATCATGCTGGTGATCCTCGTCCTGGTATTTCGGCGCAATCTGGCGGGCGCGCTCGGCGAGCTGACGGCACCGGCGCCGCACGGCCAGGCCTCGGGCGCCGGTGCGACGACGGCCGAGGCAGCCGAAGAGGTAGAGCGCTTCGAAGGTCTGCCGCCACTCACGGATCAGATGATGGAAGACATCCGCGACTATGCGGCGGAACACCCGGAACGCGTCGCCGAGGTGGTGCAGTCCTGGATGCAGGAACCCGAGCGGTCCGGCCGCTGAGCGTGGCCGCGCGACGGAGCGAAACCGATGCCGATGCCTGACAACAAGAACCTGCGCAAGGCGGCGATCTTCATCATGGCCCTCGGACCCGAGTCCGGCGGCAAGGTCATGGCGAAGCTGCCCGAGAGCCTGGTCGAACCGCTCGCGCACGCGATCGCCAACGCCGGACAGGTTTCTCGCGAAGAGAAACGTCGGGTGCTCGGCGAGTTCGTCAACCTCTCGAGCCAGATCAGCGGCATCGCGTGGGGCGGCGAGGAAACGGCCAAGCAGATTCTCGAGGCGGGGTTCGGCACCCATCGCGCTAGCTCGTTGCTGAGCCGGGTGACCAGCTACAGCGAGATCAAGAGCTTCGAACACCTGCGCAGCCTCGATGCGTTGACGGTGGCCAACTATCTGAAGAACGAACACGCGCAGACCGTGGCGGTCGTGCTGGCGCACATGGATCCCCGCGACAGCGGCCCGATTCTCGAGCTGCTGCCCGCCGAGCTGCAAGGAGAGGTGGCGTACCGTATGGCGGTCCTCGATTCCCCGAACGTCGAAGCCCTCAACATTGTCGAGGGCGTGCTCGCCAGCCAGTTGCAGGGCGAGGTCAATTCGCGGCGCGGCAAGTACGGCGGTCGCAAGCAAGTGGCCGAGATCCTCAACGAGACGGCCAAGGAAACCTGGCAGGAGATCCTCGACGAGATGCGGGAGATCGACGACGAGGTGGCTAACGAGGTCAACAATCTGATGTTCGTCTTCGAGGACCTGATCCTGCTCAATGACAAGTACATCCAGGAGATCCTCAAGGAAATCGACGGCAAGGAGTTGACCCTCGCGCTCAAGGGGGCGACGACCGAGATCCAGGACAAGATCTTCAACAACATGTCGAAGCGGGCGGCTCTGGGGATCAAGGAAGACATGGAATACATGGGGCCGGTGCGTCTCAGCGAAGTGGAAGAGGCCCAGCAGCGAATCGTCGAGGTCGTGCGCAGCCTCGAGGAAGCCGGCACCATCGTGATCGGCAAGGGAGGCAAGGATGCAGAAATGGTGTCCTGAGCCCCTGGCGCCCTCCCCGCGGACCGGACGCTTCGAAGCCCTGCGGCCGCCGGACACGGCGGAGCCGGCGGTCGCCGCCTTTCGGCCCGAACGCGGATTCGCCGCGGCGGACACCCTCTTGAGATCGCTGTCGCGCGACGAGCGTGTTCAGTTGCTCGCGCTCGTAGAGCAAGACCTGCGCAAGGAATACGCCGAGCGCCATCGGCAAGACCTCGCGGCGCTGGCGGCGGCGGCCGCGGCGAGCGACGCCGCGGCGGCCGAGGCGATGGCAGCCTGGCAGCAGACGCTCGCGACCGAACTGCGCGACGCGCAACAGACCCTGTTCGCGTCGCTGGTGCAGCGTCTCAGCGAACTGGCGGTGTTGATAGCCGGCAAGATCGTGCGGCGCGAAGTCGCCCTCGACCCGCAGGTGCTCGTGCGCGCCTTGGAGACGGTATTCTACAAGCTCGACACCGGTGCGAGGTTGTCGGTCACGGTCCATCCTGACGACGCCGCGTGGGTGGAAGCCGCGCCGCACCTGCGCGAGCAACTGCGAATCGCCGAAATCAAGACCGACCGCCGGCTCGCGCGCGGTGGCTGCCTGGTCAAGACCGATGACGTGGAATGGGATGCGACCGTTGCCGGTCAGCTCGCGGTGTTGCAGGACATGCTCGAGGAGGTCCTGGCGGTACCGGCGGCGACCGACGACAAGGAAGAACATGCTTGAGGCCGCCTGGGATGTTGCCGCCGAGCAAGTCCGGGCCTGTGATCCGATTCGCCAGCTCGGGCGGGTCACCGGCCTGGTCGGGATGACCATCGAAGCGCGCGGCCTCGCGGTGCCGGTGGGGTCGTTGTGCCGCATCGCCGGCAGCAGGCACCAACCGCCGGTTTTGTGCGAGGCGGTCGGTTTTCGGGCCGGTCGTCTCTTGTTGATGCCCTACGCAGACATGCGGGGCATCGCGCCGGGCCACGTGGTCGTGCCGGTGGCGCAGCGCCTGACCGTGCCCTGCGGCGAAGCGCTGCTCGGCCGGATCCTCAACGGTCTCGGCGAGCCCATCGACGGCGGACCGCCGTTGCGCCACCTGCCGCGTCGCCGCCTCGGGCAGGCCGCGCCCGCCGCGTTGCAACGCCGCCGCAGCGCCACGGCGCTGGAGACCGGGATCAAGGCGATGGACGCCCTGGTGACGGTGGGGCGCGGCCAGCGCATGGGGATCTTCGCCGGCAGCGGCGTCGGCAAATCGGTTCTGTTGGGCATGCTGGCCCGGGGGGCCGAGGTCGACGTCAGCATCCTGGCCTTGATCGGCGAGCGCGGGCGCGAGGTGCGGGAATTCATCGAGCGCGACCTGGGTCCGGAGGGTCTGGCGCGCAGTGTGGTCGTGGTTGTCACGAGCGACGAGAGCGCCGTGATGCGGACCAAGGGCGCCGAAACGGCGATGGCGATCGCCGAGAGTTTTCGCGAGGCCGACCGCGAGGTGTTGCTGCTAATGGATTCGGCGACGCGCTACGCCATGGCGCTGCGGGAGATCGGGCTGGCCGCGGGCGAACCGCCGACCACGAAGGGCTACCCGCCGTCGGTCTTCGCCGCATTGCCGCGGCTGTGCGAGCGGGCGGGTTGGTCGGCGGTGAACGCGATCACCGCGTTTTTTACCGTCTTGATCGAGGGCGACGATATCCAGGATCCGGTCGGCGACGCCATGCGATCGATCCTCGACGGCCATGTCATGCTCAGCCGCGATCTCGCGCGGGAGGGGCACTATCCGGCCATCGATGTGCTGGGATCGGTCAGCCGCCTGCGTAACGATGTGCTGCAGGCCGGCGACCGCCAGGCCGGCGACCTCATGCTGCAGTGGCTGAAGACACTCGAAGAAAATCGCGATCTGGTCAGCATCGGCGCGTACGCGCCGGGTAGTCTGCCGCTTTTGGACACCGCCTTGCGCCGCCGGCCGGAGATCCGCGCGTTCCTGACTCAGGACACCACGGATCGCATCCCGGCGGACCAAAGCCTGGCGCAGTTGCGCACCGTCCTCGAACTGGAGGATCGGTGATGTTCCGTTTCCGATTGGAACGAGTCCTGCAATACCGCCGGCGGCGGCTGGAAGCGCGCACGCGGGAGTTGGCCGCCACGCAGATGGCGCTGCACGAGGCGGTCGCCGCCGCGACGGCCGCGACAGGCGCCCTTGACCGGAGCCGACAGCAGGCCGCCAATGCGCGCCGCGGCACGCTCGATCCGCCGGAACTGGCGCGCCAACTCGCCTGGCATGAATACCTGGCGGCAGAGGAGCGGCGGCGTCTCGAGGCGGTCGCGCTGGCCCGCGCGGAACTGGCCGGCGCCCGCACGCGCCTGACCCAGGCCTGGCGCGAATGCGAGGTTCTGCGACGCCTGCGGGAACGACAGCGGCGCGAGTGGCAGCAGACGATGGACCGCCGCGAACGGCGGGCGTTGGACGAGATCGGCTCGATCCGAGCGGCGCTTGCGCAACGCCGCGCCGATGCGATCACGGCTTGAGACGCAACCGTGGCGGACCGCGGTCCGCGGAAAGTGAACGGACATGAAGAGCATCCTGATCATCTCCAGCCTGACGTTCCTGTTGATCTTCGGCGGGATCGCGGTGCTGAGCATGACGCTGAGCCCGCCGTCGCCGGGCGAGCCGGCCGATCCCGTCGAGGCGGCGGCGACGGCGCGTCTGTTGCGCGACGCCGCGCTGGAACGCGACCGACTGCAGCGCGAACAGGAGCGGCTGGCGGGCCTGCGGCAGTCGCAAGCGGCGCAGGAAGCGGTCATGGCGCAAGTGCACGGGCAGTTGCTGGAGATCGTCGGCAAGCTCGAGAAGCAGCAGGCGACCTTCATCAGCGAGCAAGACGCCGCCGCGACCCGGCTGGCCAAGATGTACGAAGCGATGAAGCCCGACAAGGCGGCTGTCATCCTGGCAACCCTCGATATGGAGGTCACCCTGGCCATCTTGTCGCGCATGAAGGAACGGCAGGCGGCGCGCATCCTTTCGTTCATGGACCCCGGTCGCGCGGCACAGATCAGCACACGCCTCAGCCTGCAAGGAGGCTTCTAGATGTTAATCGAGAACTGGCTGTCCGCCGATCCGATCCAGACGCAGTTGACTACAGGTATATATCTTGTAGATGACGTTACGCCAGCCGATAAAGCACCGGACTTCAACGAACTTCTCAAATTGATGATCGGCGGATTGCCCGCCGCGCCCGCCGTCGCGCCGGTGCTGGAACCGAGCGCCGCCGAGACGGCGTCCAGCGCTGGATCGAAGGCGGCGGCGATGCTGCCGGACATGGCGCCGGAGGTTGTGCAGCGCCGCGAACCGAGCGCGCCCGCGATCGGTTATGACTCGACCGGCGGCCTCTCGGCGCTCGCGCTCGGAGCGGCCGCAGACGGTCCGGTCACGGCGATGCCGTGGCCCGCCGCGGCCGGGAGCGTCCGGACGCCGGCGGTGTCGACATCGGGCGTGCTGGTTGCCGCCGCCGCCGACAGACAGCCGGCGCCGCCGATTGCACCCGTCTTGACGGCAGCAACGGAGGCGTTCATCGCGGTTGCATCGCCGGGCGAGCTTTGCGAACTTGCGCCCGCGGACCCGCGCGCCGGTGCGCCCGTCATCGCGTCCCTTGGCGACGCGACGACGCCGGCGCCGAAAGACTTGCGGCCGACCGCGCCGGTACCGCCGACCGACGCCAACCTCCCGCTGCCGACCTTGCCAGGGCGTCCGTTGGCGGCGCCGCCGTCACCGTCGAATGCAGCGCTGGAACCGGCGGACAGCAAGCCGGCGCCATCGCCGTCGCCGGTGGACGCCCCATCGCAGCCGGCGCGCAACGAAGCGAAGCCGGCGATTACGCCGGATCAAGCGCCGGCCGCGGCCGTCTCGCGCGAGCCGACGCCGGTGGAGCCTGTCGTCGCGCAAGCGCAGCCGCAGTCCGCTGCGGCGACAGCCGGTGCCGGCGCCCCGCCGGCAAGCGGCACGCTGGCATCGCGCGCCTTGCGTGCCGACCTCGTGGCGGCCGCCCGTAGCGGTCTACCCCAGGGCGACGTGGAGCAGGCGATCGGCGGCGGTGCAGTGCGACCGGCGGCCGGCGCGACGGCATCGCCCGTCCAACAGGTCTTGCGGCAGATATCCATCCCGGCGTCCGGCGTGGGAGAGGTCAAGCGTTTGTCGGTGCAGCTCGAGCCCGAGCATCTGGGCCGCGTCGAGGTGCGCTTGACCGCGACGGCCAACCGGTTGGAGGTGATCCTGCAGGCCGAATCGCCGGCCGCGGCGCAAGCGTTGCGCGACGGTGCGCAGGAACTCGCACGCACGCTCGGCGGCAAACTCGACGGAAGATGGCAACACGTGGATGTGAGGATCGTCGAGCATGCGGCCGGCGGCCGCGGCGCCGACGATGCCGACCAGGCGGACCGCGATCGGTCCGGCGGCCGCGATGGCCGACACGATCAATCCGGCCGGCGGCGACAGCACGCCGGGCGCTGAGAAAGGAACGAACATGACGGTGAGCAGTGTCGCGCGGGCGACCAGTCCGATCGTGGGCGGGCAGACCAGCGCCGGCAACGAGTTGACGAGCCTCGATTTCATGAACCTGCTGGTCGTCGAGTTGCAGAACCAGAATCCCCTGGAGCCGATGAGCACCACCGATATGGCGAGCCAACTCTCGCAGATGACCATGGCGCAACAGTTGACCGAGATCAACCAGGCCATGGACGCGAACCTGTTGATGTCGCAGTCGATCAACAATACAGCGATGCTGGCGCTGGTCGGCCGCCACGTGACGGTCGCCGGCAACGAGGTCCGCGTCAGCGACGGCGCGGCGACGGGCACCATGATCAATTGCCCGGGCGGCGGGACGGCAACCGTCACCGTCCGCGACGCCGACGGCAACGAGGTCGCCACCTATACCCGCGACGTCGCCAGCGGCCTGACGGATCTCAGCTGGGACGGCTTGCGAAACAACGGCGAGACCGCATCGGACGGTACCTACTCCATCGACGTAACGGTCAAGAACGCGGACGGCGATGCGGTCACGGCGACGGTCTTGATGACCGGCCCCGTCGGCGGCCTGCGCTACGACCAGGGTCTGGCGGTCGTCAACGTCTTCGGCAAGGAATTCTACGTGTCGGAAATCTACCAGGTCAGCTAGCTGCCGGATCCGGCTTCGCGGAGCCGGGCGGGCGAGACGAGGAGGATCCCATGTTGAAATCTCTCTATTCGGGCGTATCCGGCATGTCGGCCAACATGACACAGCTCGATGTGATCGGCAACAACATCGCCAACAGCAACACCATCGGCTTCAAGTCCGGACGTGCCACCTTCAACGAGGTGCTGACTCAGACCATTCGATCCGCCAGCCGGCCCGTCGCCGGCGGCCTCGGCGGCACGAATCCGCAACAGATCGGACTCGGCACCTCCGTTGGGAGCATCGATACGAACTTCGTCCAAGGGAATTTCCAGACCACCGGCATCAAGACCGACCTTGCGATCCAGGGGCCGGGTTTCTTCGTGCTCAGCGACGGGACCAATCTGTCGTACACCCGGGCCGGCGTGTTCGGTCTGGATGCGAATAACTTCCTGGTCAACCCCAGCACGGGCCTCAAACTGCAGGGCGTGATGGCGGCGGTCGACGGCAGCATCGGCAACGGTCCGATCACCGACCTGTTCATCGACCCGAGCATGGTGGTGCCGGCGCAGGCCTCCACGGCCGTGCAACTGATCGGCAACCTCGACGCCGACGCCGACGCGCGCGGCAGCGTGCTGCAGACAGGCTCCTTGCTGGTCGCCGCCGAGACGAACGATCTACTGGTCGACCTCAGCGGCCAGCGCAACGGCAATCTGGGCTTGTTCCCGGGCGACATCATCTCGTTCAACGGCACCTCCGGCGGCTCGAATCTCGGCACCTCGACCTACGTCGTCACCGCGAACAGCACCTTGCAGGATCTCTTGAACTGGATGAATTCGCATAACCCCGGCCTCAGCTTCAGCATGAGCGCCGACCCGACCAAGCCCGGCGCGATCGCGGTCCAGAACGCCACCGGCGGCGATGTCACCGGCTTGTCGCTGTCGGTCAGCGGCCGCACGAACTTCAACACGAACTTCCTCTTCCCAGGCGCGATTGCCAACGGCAGCTCCGCAACGACGGCCGATGTCTCCGACGCGGCCGGCCAGTTGCGCGGCTGTGCGGCCGCCGGCGACGCGCTGGTGGATCTCTTCACCGCCAACGGCACCCGGCTCGGGCTCGACCTCTCGAGCGGCAGCACGAGCCTCGTGATCGGCGGCGACCGGGGCGGCAGCGAGGTGCAGAGCACCGTCCTGACCGTCGACACCACCACGACGGTCGCCGACCTGATGGCGTGCATCCAGCAGGGGTTTGCGATCAATTCCAATCCCGTCGAGATCAACGCCGAGGGGCGGATTGTGGTTCGCGGCGAGGTTGGTACCGACAGCTCGATCGGCATGATCACGATCGACGAGCTGAACAACAACAACAACACCGTTACGTCGGCCTTCTTTTTCTCGACGACCCAACAAGCCCGGGATCAGAGCACATTCACGGTCTCAACCACCGTGTACGACTCGCTGGGCGGACGCCACACGGTGACATTCGATTTCCAGAAGGTGCCCGGCCAGAGCGAGTGGATCTGGCAGGCCACGGTCGAGGGCGGCGAGGAGATTCTCGAAGGCGGCAGCGGCCGCATGCGCTTCAACGAAACCGGCGCGATCTCGAACTTCTCGTATGACAACGGCGCGAGCGGCCTGGTATTCCGGCCGCAGCCCGCGAACGAGGAGGGCGCGCAACTGGTGACCCTCAGGATCGACTATGGCACGATCGGCGGGCTCAATGGACTGACGCAGTTCGAGGGCACCGGCCGGCTGGTAAGTCTGGCCGACGGCTACACCGCGGGCACGCTGGTCGATTTCGAGATCGATCAGAGCGGTCTGCTGGTGGGCCGGTTCAGCAACGACACCATGCGGGACATCGGCCGCATCGCCCTCGCGCAGTTCAACAACGAGAACGGCCTGATTCGCGAGGCGAACAACACGTATCGGATCAGCGGCAACTCCGGCACCGCTATGATCGCGTTCGCGGGGGAAGGCAACGGCCTGTCGCTGACACCCGGCGCTCTGGAGACCAGCAACGTCGACCTCGCGCAGGAGTTCACAAACCTCGTCGTGGCCCAGCGGGCTTTCCAGGCCAACAGCCGCGTGGTCAGCACCGGCGACACGCTCATGCAGGAGCTGGTCAACATGATTCGCTAGTAGCACTTGACCGCCGGGCGGGGCCGCGGGCTCCGCCCGGAAACGTCGCGGAGCTAAAGTCCATGATCAAGGTCACGAAACTTAATGGCAGAGAAGTGGTGGTCAACGCGGACTTGATCGAGTTCGTGGAGGCCACCCCCGACACCCTGGTCAGCTTGACCACGGGTCGCAAACTGATGGTGCTGGAAGCGCTCGACGAGGTGGTCCGACGGGCGATCAGCTACCGCAGCCGCGCGCGGATCTACCCGGTTCCGACCGGCGGCACCGGATCGGTCTTCGAGGGCTGAGCCCGGCACCGGTCGCACAGGAGAGGCTTCGGACGTGGACATCGGGACCGTCATCGGCATCATCGCGGCGTTCGGCCTGGTGCTGTGGGGCATCACGCTGGGCGGCACGCTGGGTCAGTTCTGGGATCCGCCGTCGGTGGCCATCGTGTTGGGCGGCACCTCGGCGGCCCTGCTGGTCGGATTTCCGCTGCCGCGGATCCTGGGGTTGATCAGCGTCCTGCGTAAGGCGTTCTTCGCCGCGCCGCAGGCGCCGGACTCCGTCATCGGCAAGATGGTGCGCTACGCCGAGCGGGCGCGCCGCGAGGGCATGCTGGCCTTGGAGGAGGAGTCGGAATCCGAGCCCGACGATTTCCTGCGCAAGGGACTGCGGCTGGCGGTCGACGGCACGGACCCGAACCTTCTCGAAAAGATCCTCGAGACGGACATCGGACAGATCGACGCCCGCCACAAGAGCGGCAAGAGCATTCTCGAGGCCGGCGGCAACTTTGCGCCGGCGTTCGGCATGATCGGCACCCTGATCGGTCTGATCAATATGCTGGCCTCGCTGGAAGATCCGAGTTCGATCGGCGCCGGCATGGCCACCGCCTTGATCACCACGTTCTACGGTGCGTTGCTCGCCAACGCCATGTTCCTGCCGATGGCCGGCAAGCTCGAAGTCCGTTCCAATGAGGAGATCCTGGTCAAGGAGATGATCATCGACGGCATCATGGCCATCCAGAGCGGCGACTCGCCCCGCATCGTCGAGGAAAAACTCAAGAGCTTCCTGTCGCCGGCCCAACGGCAGACGATCGAAGACAAGAAGCAGAAAGCGGCGTAGCGCCGCCGGAGGCGCAGCCGCCATTTCCGGGGAGCCGGCATGGCCAAGGACAAGCGACCCATCATCGTCAAGCAGGGGCTCGCCGGCTGGGTCATGACCTACGGGGACATGATGACCCTGCTGCTCACGTTCTTCGTCCTGATCGTAAGTTTTTCCTCCTTGCAGGACGCCAAGTTCAAGGAAGTGGCGCTGTCGCTGCGCAAGGCGTTCGGCATCATGATCGAACCGCAGGCCGTGCTGCGGGTCGCCGACCCGATCATCCCGCGCTTCGAGATCGAGGAAAACCGGGATCTGGTCTTCGAAGTCGAAATGGTCCAGCAAGACCTGGTTGCGCGCGGCCTGGCCGACGACGTCAAACTCGAGTTCACGCCCGACGGGGTCTTGTTCCGCCTGGAAGCGCCGGTATTGTTCTCCCCGGCCAGTACGGAACTGCTGCCGGCGAGCCAACCGATCCTCGATACGGTCGCTGGTTTTCTGCGCAAATTCCCGGGCGAGATCCGCGTTGACGGCCATTCCGACGCGCTGCCGATCAGTACCGCGCGATTTCCGAGCAACTGGGAGCTGTCGGCCGGCCGCGCCGGCGCGGTGGCACGATACTTTCAAGGTCAGGGCCTGCCGCCGACCCGTTTGGCCGCCTCCGGCTACGGGGAATTCCGGCCGCTGGCCGACAACGCGACGGCGGCGGGTCGCGGTCGCAATCGCCGAGTCGAGGTGTTTTTGAAAGTGGATCGGATCCAGCCGGCGGGCGGTGGGAAACCGCTCAGCCAGGCCCTGGACAAGGCCGCAACCGATACGCCGAGGCCGACCCCGGTGACCGATCGCCTGCGGTCGCTGCGCTAGCGGCGGTGAGCCCGGGTGCCAGAGGGTTCGGGACGCGAAGGAGCAGGAATGGCGGAAGACAAGAAGGGCAAGGGGGACAAGGCCGACGCCGGGGCGGACAGGAAGTTGCCGTTCCTGGAAAACAAGGTCGTGGTGCTGGGGGCGGTCGTCGCTCTGCAGCTGATCTTGGCCGTCGGTTTGACGACCCTGGTGATCGCGCCGCGGCTGGGTGCCGGGCAGGCGAGCGCCGGCGGCGAGTCGGCGGCGGCGGCTCCCGGCAAGCAGGAAGTCGGCGTGCTGATGAGCCTCGGCGAGATCATCGTCACGCTGCGCGCCGAGAACAACCAGACGCCGCGCTACCTGCGCATCGCGGTCGACCTGGAGATGGCCAACCAATCGGCTGTTCTGGCGGCCCAGGCGCGGCTGCCGATCCTGCGCGATACCGTGATCATGACCCTGGCCGATCGCACGGCGGCGGAACTGAGCCGGCCGGAAGGGATGAAGGGCCTGCGCGACGAACTCATGCGGCGCTTGAGCGAGCGCCTGCCCGGAGACATCCTGCGCCACATCTATTTCTCGGACCTGGTGATCCAGTAAGCGGGTGGTCGTCACCCGCGGCGGAGCTGCGCAATTGTGAGCGTCGACACCAAAGACAGAAGCGGCTTCGGTAACGAGGATCTCCTGGAAGATCTGAACCTCGACGCTGCCCTGGACAACAACCCGGCGCTGGATCTCGACCTGGACAAGCTGCTGCAGGCCGATCCACAGGACGACGAGATCCGCGGTCCGAAGACCTACGACTTCAACCGGCCGCACAGCATCTCGCGCCGCTTCACCCAGAATTTGCAGAACGTCGCCGAACAATTCTCGCGCAACGCGACGGTGAGTCTGACCAGTCTGCTCCGCGCCAACGTGGTCGTCGACTTCCAGGGCGTGGCGCTGCGGACTTGCGGCGAGTACCGTGCGACCCTGCCGCGCGTGACCTGCCTGGCAGCTCTGACCATGCGTCCGCTGAACGGTCACATGTTGGTCAACCTCGATCCGAGCCTTTGCTTCGTCGTACTCAAGAAATTGATGGGCGGCCGGCCCGATGGCGAGGAGAAGATCAGACCGTTTACCGAGATCGAGCGCGGAATATTCCAGTACTTCATCGGCCGCATCCTCGATCTGCTGCGGATCGCGGCCGGCAAGCTGGTCGAACTGCATCCGGAACTCGTCGCCCTGGAGAACAATCCGGACTACATCACAGGAGTCCCCAGCGGCGAGACGCTCGCCGTGCTGCGTTTCCGTCTGCGGCTCGAGGCGGTCGAGGGCGCCCTGGATCTGGCGTTCCCGCTTTCGGCGTTTACGCCGGTCCGCGACGTGTTTGATCCCGAAGAGTGCCGCGAGTTGAGATCGCCGCAGGAAATGCAGCACGACCGGCGGCAAATCATGGACCTCGTTCAGGGAACAAGCAGTGAGCTGGTGGTTCAGCTCGGCGAATTGTCGCTGGGGCTGGACCAGGTCCTGTCGCTGCGGGAGGGCGACCTGTTGCATCTGCCGCAGACCGTTGACAGCCCCTTGACCGTGTTCATCGAGGACCAACCGGTGTTCCTGGCCGAAGCCGGCCGCCTCAACCAGAACCGGGCCGTCAAGCTGATTCGCAAACTCGAGAAGGAGTGAGCATGTCGGGCGACAATCGCTTGGACCAGGCCGCCACCGAATCCGCCGGCGCCGAAACGACGGCGACGATGGTTCCGCGCGAGACCGACTTCGGCCAGCCGGCCGCCGGCGGCGACCTCACGCCACAGGCCAACCTGGATCTGCTGATGGACGTGGATATGCGGCTGACCGTCGAACTCGGCCGCGCCCGTCTCAAGTTTCGGGATGTCTTGAACCTGACCGCGGGCTCGGTCGTCGAGCTGGCGAAGCTGACCAGCGAGCCGGTCGACATCATGGTCAACGGCGCGCTGCTGGCGAGCGGCGAAGTCGTCGTCGTTGAAGACCACTTCGCGGTCCGCGTCACCAAGCTGCTGAACCGCGTCGAGCGCCTCAAACGGGTCCTGTGATGGACAATTCGTCGCTCGGTAGCCTCGGCGCGACCCCGGTGCAGGCGATCGGCGCCTTCGCGGCGGTCTTCGTCCTCTTGATCCTTGCGCTCAAGCTGCTGCAGCGCTGGCAACCCGGGCACCAGCGCGACGCCTCGGTGCGACTGCTGTCCGTGCGGAGGCTGGGACCCCGGCGCGAACTGCAGACGCTGCGGGTCGGCGGCGAGGTCCATACGCTCTACCGCCAGGACAATGCGCTCGTTCTGCTCAAGAGCGAACCGTGGCAAGCCTGGGCGGCTGCGGCCGACCCACCGGCCTGCGGGCAGCCAGCTCGGCAACCGCGCCTGTTGGCGTTGGCGGCCGCGGCCGGGGAACGCCTGCGCAGCGGCCGCAAACCCTGACCCGAAGCTGAGCACGGCTTGGTCGAAATACGGCCGCCGGGCCCGAAGCCGCCAGCGCTTCAAATCCTTCTGCCGCCGGCAATTGCACCTCGGGACCGGCCCCGGCCGGGTCCCGCCGCCTGGCACGCGCGTTGCGATGTCCCGCCCAAGTAGACACCTGCCCGGTCCCGCAAGAAGGAGCCTCGATGCACCGCTGCGCGCATCGCCGCCGGACGATCGCGATCCTTGTCTGCCTGCTGATCGCCGCCCCGCTGCTGGTCGACGGGGCGGCAGCGCAGACCGCCGCGGCCGATACGACGGCGGCGGGCACGTCGTTGATCCTCTCAGTCGCCACGGCCGATGGCACGCAGGGTCTCGACGTCGCGCTACGCATCGTCGTTCTGATGACTCTGATCTCGCTGGCGCCGGCGCTGCTGGTGACGCTGACCTGCTTTACGCGGGTGACGATCGTCTTGGGATTCCTGCGCCAGGCTATCGGCACCAACCAGGCGCCCGCGAACCAGATCCTGCTGGGTCTGGCCTTCTTCTTGACGGTGGTGATCATGGCGCCGGTGTTGACGCGGGTCAACGCCGAGGCGCTGCAGCCGTTGCTGGCGGGGGAGATCTCCGAAACGGCGGCCCTGGCCGCGGCGGAGGGTCCACTCAAGGAGTTCATGCTCAAACAGACGCGGGAAAAAGACATCGCGCTGATGCTCGAACTCACCGGACGCGAAATACCGGATGTCCCGCAGAGCCTGCCGATGCTGGTGGTGGTGCCCAGTTTCGTGATCAGCGAGCTGAAGACTGCGTTCCAGATGGGTTTCGTTTTGTTCATCCCGTTTCTGATCATCGACATGGTGGTGGCATCGGTGCTCATGTCCATGGGCATGATGATGCTGCCGCCTGTGCTGATCAGCCTGCCGTTCAAAGTCTTGCTCTTCGTCCTGGTCGATGGCTGGTGGCTGGTGGTCCGGTCGCTGGTTTCGTCGTTCCAGTAACGCGCGGAAGGAGCCGTCATGACGGCGGAAGCGGTGGTCGAGATCGGCCAACAGGCCCTACAGACGACACTGCTGGTCGCCGGGCCGATGCTGCTGGCGGGGATGGCGGTCGGTCTAGTGATCAGCATCATCCAGGCAGCCACGCAGGTCAATGAAATGACCATGACCTTCGTGCCCAAGATTATCGCCGTCTTCCTGGTGATGGTGCTGAGTCTGCCGTGGGCGATCAACCAGTTGACAGGTTTCACGCGGTCGATCTTCGAGCGTCTGGCCGGGATGTGAGCCGATGGTGCTGGGTCTGGAACTGCCGCTGGTCATCGGCGCCGCCGTCTTGGCGCTGCGCCTGTCGGTCCTGCTGGCGCTGGCGCCGTTGATGGACAACCGCATGGTGCCGTTGCTCTGGCGACTCGCGCTCGCCTTGCCGCTGGGCTGGGCTCTGGCGCCGTTGGCCGTACCGCATTTGGCGGCCATGCCGGCCAGTCCGAGTTGGTCGCAACTGGCGGTCGAAGGGCTGCATTCACTGATTCTGGGCGCGCTGCTGGCGCTAGCGATGAACTTCGTGCTGGCGGCGGTCCGCTTCGCCGGCGGCGTGGCGGGCATGCAGATCGGTTTCGCCATCGTCAACGCCTACGACCCGCAGACCGACTCGCAGATCTCCATCATCTCGCACCTCTACTACTTGCTGACGGTGCTGCTCTTTTTCGCGCTCGACGTGCATCTGGGGCTGGTCCGGGCTCTGGTCGCGTCGCTGGTGGCGGCGCCGCCGTTCACCATGCCGGCGTTCGGTCCGGCGGCGGTCGAACTGCTCCGGACGTACAGCGGGATCTTCGCCATCGGCTTGCAGGCGGCGGCGCCGGTTGTCCTGGTACTGCTGCTAGTCAGCACGGCGATGGGCGTGATCGTCAAGACGACGCCGCAGATCCACGTGCTGGTGGTGGGCTTTCCGGTCAAGATTGCCGCGGGCATCTTCATTCTGGGCGCTTCCCTCGCCTATTTCGGCGGCGTCGTCGCGCAGTCCCTGGCCGCCATGGGTTCCTTGTTGTCGCGCGTGCTCAACGCAGTGGCGTAGTCGGTTTCGCTGCGCCGCTGGAGGGGGTGAATCATGGCCGAGGAGACCGCCGGCGAGCGCACCGAGAAAGCAACACCACGCAAGCGCGAGAAGGCGCGCGACAAGGGCCAGGTTGCTCGCTCCCAGGAAGTCAATAGTTTCTTCGTGCTGTTGGCGGGGGCGGTGATGCTCGTCGGTTCGGCGGGCCACATGCTGGCGCAACTGCAGGAACAGACCGGTTATCTGCTCGGCCAGGCCCATTTCCTCGCGCCGTCGACCCTGCACGGCCTCCACTACCTGCTTACCGGCTGCGGCAGGGCGTTCCTGTGGACTCTGGCGCCGCTAGCTGGATTCATTCTGCTGGCGGCGCTGGCCGGCAACCTGTTGCAGGTCGGTCTGCACTTGACGCCCGCGGCGCTGGCGTTTCAGTGGAAGCGGCTCGATCCGATCAGCGGCGCCAAGCGATTTTTTCAGAAGCGCGCGCTGTTCGACTTGCTGAAAAACGTCCTCAAGGTCGGCATGATCAGCCTGCTCGGCTGGGCGGTGATTCGCAGTCTGCTGCCGGAACTGATCGGGACGTCGCTGCTGCCGCTGCCCTTGATCCTCGATTTTGGCCGCGCGAGCTACCTGAAGCTGATGGGGGTGCTCCTGGGTTTCCTGGCGCTGCTGGCCGCGCTGGATTGGGTATTCCAGAAGCAACAGCACGAATCCGAACTCAAGATGTCCCGCCAGGAGCTCAAGCAAGAGCACAAGGAATTCGAGGGCGACCCCCAGATCAAGGCCCGTGTCCGGGCGCTGCAATACGAAGCCTCGCGCCGGCGTATGCTGGCGGCGGTGCCGAAGGCCGATGTCGTGATCACGAACCCGACCCACTACGCGGTGGCCTTGAAATACGAGCCGGGAACGGGTGCGCCCGTGGTCGTGGCCAAGGGCGCCGATCTGCTCGCGGCCAGGATCCGCGACGTGGCCCGGCAGGCGCGGGTGCCGGTGGTCGAGAACAAGGCCGTGGCACGAGCCTTGTATGCCATGGTCGACGTCGGCCGGGCGATTCCGGAGTCCTTGTATCAGGTCGTGGCCGAGATTCTGGCGTATGTTTACCGCCTCCGTAAAGCGTAAGTCTTTGTAGGAGTTTTAATTGGATCAAGACAGGATCATCAGCCGGGACCTGGTGCTGGCCAACAGCAACGTCATGAGCGCGGCCGCGGTGCTGGTCATTCTCGCGCTCATGGTGATCCCGGTTTCACCGGTCGTCTTGGACATCCTGATGACGTTCAGCATCGCCATGGGCGTGGTCGTGATGCTCGTGGCGCTCTACCTCAAAGAACCGCTCCAGTTCAGCACGTTCCCGTCGCTGTTGTTGGTGCTGACCCTGTTTCGTCTGGCGTTGAACATCGCCAGCACCCGCTTGATCCTCAGCCGCGGGCAAGCCGGCCAGGTGGTGCAGAGCTTCGGCGACTTCGTGGTCGGCGGCAACTACGTCATCGGCGTCATCGTCTTCGTGATCCTGGTCATCGTCAATTTCCTGGTGATCACGAAGGGCTCGACGCGCATCGCCGAGGTCTCGGCCCGTTTCACCCTGGACGCCATGCCCGGCAAGCAGATGGCGATCGACGCCGATCTGAACGCTGGTCTGATCAACGAGCAGCAGGCCCGACTGCGGCGCGCCAAGATCTCGAGCGAGGCGGAGTTCTTCGGCGCCATGGACGGCGCGAGCAAATTTGTCCGCGGCGACGCGATCGCCGGCATCATCATCACGGTGATCAACATCGCCGGCGGGTTCATCATCGGCATGGCGCAGATGGAGATGTCCGCCGCCGAGGCGCTCGGGCGGTTCACGATCCTGACTGTCGGCGACGGTCTCGTCAGCCAGGTGCCGGCGCTGCTGGTCTCGACCGCCGCCGGTCTGGTGGTCACCCGCAGCAGCGGCGATCTGAATTTGGGCCAGGCGTTGACCATGCAGATCTTCAGCCAGCGCAAAGCCCTGGACCTGGCAGCCGGCGCGCTGGCCGTGCTGGGGTTGGTGCCGGGCCTGCCGACCGCTCCGTTTCTGACGCTGGCCGGCGCGACGTTCGCGGGCGGACGGTTGCTCGGCAAACGCGTCCAAGCAGTCGAAACGGCGTTTGCGGCCGCCGAGCAAGCGGAAGCCGCAGCGGCCCCGGAAACGGCTGCGCCGGGGACGCGCGGCGGCGAACTCTTCGTGCTGGACCGCCTGGAACTGGAGATCGGCTACGGTCTGATCGGCCTCGTGGACGAGGCGCGCGGCGGCGACCTGCTCCAACGCATCGGCAACATCCGGCGCCAGATCAGCGGTGAACTGGGCATCGTGATCCACCCGGTGCGGGTGCGCGACAATCTGCAGCTCGGGGCGCACGAATACGTGATCAAGCTCAAGGGCGTGCCTCTGTCGCGGGCCGAGCTCAAGCCGGGCAGTCTGTTGGCCATGAGCACGCGGCAGGACGCGGGCGACCTGGCGGGGACGCCGACCGTCGAGCCGGCCTTCCACCTGCCGGCGATCTGGATCGACCCCGAGCGCCGCCAGGAAGCCGAACTGGAGGGCTACACGGTGGTGGAGGCGCCGGCGGTACTGGCGACGCATCTGGCGGAGACGATCCGCAACCATGCCGACGAATTGCTCAGCCGCCAGGATGTCCGCGACATGCTGGAGACCGTCCGCGAGTTCGCGCCGGCTCTGATCGAGGAATTGATTCCGGACAAGGTCCCGGTCAACACGCTGCACAATGTGCTGCGGGGGTTGTTGCACGAGCGGGTTCCCGTCCGCGATATCGTGACCATCCTGGAGACGGTAGCCAACCACCACGCCGCGCACGCCGGTGCTGATTACTTGATCGGCAGGGTGCGCGAGGCCCTGCGCCGCACCATCAGCCAGCTGTACACCGAGGCCGACGGTGCGATCCATGTGATCAGCCTGCATCCAAACACGGAGCAGACGCTCATCGAGGCGGTGCGCCAGAGCGAGCAGAGCGGCCAGGTGGTGCTGGATCCCCGTTTCACGCAGGAGTTCCTCGGGCGGCTCGACGCGACGCTGCGCCAGGCCTACGGCGCCGGTACGCCGCCCGTGTTGCTCGTCCCGACCATCGCCCGCTTTTTCGTCAAACGTCTCATTGAAACCGCATACCCGAACCTGGCCGTGATGGGCTACACGGAGGTCGCAGCCTCCGCCAAGATCCAGGCGGCTGGAACGGTGGTGACCCATGGAGTGGCAACGCATGAACAACAAGGCGTCGGCTAGAACGACCGCGGTGGTCGAAGCACCCACGTTGAAGGAGGCCCTACGCCTGGTGCGCAGCCGCCACGGCGAGCATGCTCGCGTGATCAGGAGCCGAACGGTGACGCGCCGGCAAGTCGCCGGCCTGGGCCACGAGAAGGTCGTGGAGGTTTTCGTCGAGACTGCCGCTCCGGACTTGCGGGCAGAGCGAGGCATGCCGCCGCCGGTGGTCGATCCGCGGCGACAGGCAGCGTTGACCGGCGAGATCGCCGCCGAGGTCGCGCGAATCGAGGAACTCGTGCGTCAGATCGCCGTTCAGCAGGCCGCCGGCCGCGGCGACGACGGTTGGCAGGAGAACCCAGTGGCGGCGCGGCTAATCGCCGCCGGCGCCGATCCCGGCGTCGTGGTGCGGCTGGCCGAGCGTTGCCAGGCGGAGACCGGCGCCAACGCGCACGACCAGCGCGCGCTGTTGCACTACCTAGCGCGCAGCTTGCCGACCGGGCGCGGCGGCTGGGCGGAAATGACCGGCATGCATGTGCTGC
>Ga0334890_1000842_pt1 | contig 48343 bp, 25 predicted proteins | sample GraSluR1_MG_3_FD_207220 | JGI IMG/M metagenome (GOLD analysis project Ga0334890, IMG submission 207220) | Sludge microbial communities from methane-producing bioreactor in Wageningen University, Netherlands - Granular Sludge_31_08-R1 | ecosystem: Engineered > Bioreactor > Anaerobic >... | reverse complement strand
GGCCGGTTCCGTCCGCGGGCGGCGGAGCTGGCGTTCGGGCTGAACGAGCCGGGCAGCCTGCCCGCGCTGGACATTGTCACGCCGAAAGGTCGCAAGGCGCGTCTGCGCGGGTTCATCGACCGGGTGGACCTCGCGGAACTGGCGGACGAAACGCTGGGCGTGGTGATTGACTACAAGCGAACGCGCGACAAGCGGCTGGATTTATCGAGCGTGTACCACGGGCTGTCGCTGCAGTTGCCGGGCTACCTGCTGGTGCTGGCGGATCGGGGTCGGACGCTGGGCGGCCGGGCGATCCAGCCGGCCGCCGCGTTCTATGTGAGCCTGATCGAGACGTATCGGGCGGTGGACCATCCGTCCGACGCGGAGGAGGCGGACGCAGACGCAGCAGGCGTGTTTGCCCCGCGGGGCGTGCTGAACATGGACCGCATGGAGGCGCTGGACGCGGATTTTGCCGGATCGGGCCGGTCGGAGGTGTATCATGCGGCGCGGAAGAGGGACGGCGGCATCGCGCGCGTCGATGCGTCCGACGCGGCCGAGGCGGACGACTTCCGACGCCTGCTGGAGCACACACGGCGCCGGCTGGGCGAATGGGCGGACGGCGTGCTGGACGGAGAGGTCGCGGTGCGGCCGTACCGAATGGGAGACTTCTCCCCGTGCGGGTGGTGTAAATATGCGGCAGTGTGCCGGTTCGAGCCTGGCCGCACGCCGGTGCGCGACCTGCCGGCGCTGAAGCGATCGGAGGTGTTCGATCGGCTGCGGGCCGCCGAGGCGCCCGCGGGAGGGGGGTAACGAAGGCGTGGGTCGCATCACGTTCACAGACGAGCAACGGCAGGCGGTGGAGACAATCGACCGCAGCGTGGTCGTGACCGCGGCGGCCGGTTCGGGCAAGACCGCCGTGCTGACCGGCCGGTGCGAGTACCTGCTGTGCGACGCCCCGCCGCCGCAGCAGTGCTCGGTGGACTCGCTGCTGGTGGTGACCTTCACGGAGGCGGCGGCGGCGGAGATGCGGTCGCGCATCCACACAGCCATCCGCGGCCGGCTGGCCGACCGCCCCCACGATGGCCGGCTGCGGACCCAGCTCGGGCTGATCGAAACGGCGCAGATCTCCACCATCCACGCGTTCTGCCTCTGGGTCATCCGGAGATGGTTTCACCTGGCGGGGGTGGACGCGGCGGCCGTCGTGCTGGACGAGGACGAGGCCCGGCTGCTCCAACAGGGCGTCATCGAGGGCCTGTTCGCAGAGCTGTACGAGTCGGACAAACCGCTGGGCGAAGGCTTCCGGCAACTGGTCGAACTGTACGGCCTGGGACGCGACGGGGCCCTTGCCATTCTCGTGCGGAAGCTGGCGGCGTACGTGGGCAGCCAGCCGGAGCCGGAGGAATGGCTGAAGGCCGCCGTCTGGGGGGTTCGACAGGGCGCCAAGGAAACCATTGACATTCTGCGTGAGCACCTGGGCGCGGAAATCGTCTGGCAGGTTGCAGAATGCGAGAAGCTTGCACGCCGAATCGGCGAATCGCCGAGCGCGGCGGCGTTCTACGGCGGCCTGATCGCCGACTACCAGCAGGCCCTCATCGAGTGGCGGGACGCCCTGGATGAAGACGCGGCCTTCGACGAGGTGCAGGAAACCATCAACGCCTTCACCTTGAGCTCCAAGGGCGCGCCGACACTGGGCAAAAACGCCGATCCGGACGTGCTGGCGGCGCGCGACCTCGCTCGCGAGCACTTCGCATTCGCGAAAGACAAGCTCTTTGAGCGGCGGCTGCGGAAGCGATTTGCCCGATTCACGTCAGACGAGCTGGTGGAGGGGCTGCACACGGTGGCCCCGCACGTGGAAACGCTCGTCACGCTGGTGCGGCTCTTTGTCGAGCGGTACGCGGCGGAAAAGCGCCTGGCCGGGGCCCTGGATTTCGCCGATCTGGAACGGCACGCATACCGCCTGCTCTGCCGGCGGGATGAGAGCGTGAGCCGCGTGTTGCAAGAACGATTCCGGCACGTCCTGGTGGATGAGTACCAGGACATCAACCCGCTCCAGGATGCCATTCTCAAGCGCGTCAGCCGGGAAGGCCGGCCGGGCGAGGCCGGCAATCTCTTTACGGTCGGCGACGTGAAGCAGAGCATCTACCGATTCCGACTGGCCGAGCCGCAGCTTCTGCTGCAGCGGGAAGTCGATTTCGATGCACCGGGTGCGGCCGGCCTCTGCGTGCGGCTCCAGCGAAACTACCGCAGCCAGGCCACGATCCTGGAGGCCGTCAACCTGCTCTTCCGCCCGATCATGCGCAAGGCCGTGGGCGGCATCGAGTACGACGACCGGGCGGCGTTGCGGCCCGGCGACGATGCGCGGCAGTCCGGCGGCAAGCCCGTGGAGTTGCACGTTCTCGACCGAATGGCCGCGGCGTCGGACGAGGAAGCGGAGGGCGCTGGCAAACCCACGCCGCCGCGCTTCGTGGACGTGGCCGATCCGGGCACCTGGAGAGACGCGGAGCGGGAAGCCTTTCTCATCGGCCGGCGAATCCAGGACGTGGTGCGCAGCGGCGAATTCCGCTACGCGGACGTGGCGATTCTGCTGCGATCGGCGGCGTATACCGCGTCGGTGATGGTGGAGTTCCTGGCCAAAATGGGCATACCGGCCTATGCCGAGGGGCGCGGCGCCCTCTTCGAGACACTCGAAGTGCGCGAGGTGCTGTCGCTCCTGCAGGTGCTCGACAACCCGCAGCAGGACATCCCGCTGGCGGCCGTCCTGCGCTCGGGCGTGCTGGGTGACCGTTTCAACGAAGATGAACTGGCGACGATTCGCCTGCACGATCGCGCCGTGCCCTTCCACGAGGTGGCGGCTCGCTACGCCCAGGACGGCGCGGACGCAACGCTGGCGAACCGCCTCCGGGCCACGTGGCAGGCAATCCACCGATACCGGCAGGACGCCCGGCAACGGCCGCTGGCGGACGTGTTGTGGCGCATACTCCAGGAAACCGGATACCTGGCGTATGTCGGAGGGTTGCGCGGCGGGGCGCAGCGGCGGGCGAACCTGCTCCGCCTGCACGAACGGGCGCGGCAGTTCGGCACGTTCCAGCGACAGGGGCTGCACCGGTTCCTGGCGTTCATCGAGTCGCTGCGCGAGGAAGACGGGGACTTCGGCCTGGCCCCGGCCCTGGGCGAGTCGGAGAACGTCGTCCGCATCCTGACCATTCACGCAAGCAAGGGGCTGGAGTTCCCCGTGGTGTTCGTGGCCGGTCTGGGCAAGGCGTTCAACCTCCGGGACGCCCGCGGGCGCATGCTGTACGACCGCCAGGCCGGCGTCGGCCTGAAAGTCATCGACCGCGAGCGGATGATCGAATACCCCTGTGCGCTGCACCACCTGGTGACGGAACAAGTGGAGTCGGCCACGCGGGCGGAGGAAATGCGACTGCTGTACGTGGCCCTCACAAGAGCAAAGGAGCGTCTGATCCTGGTCGGAACCACCGCCCTGACGGGTGTGGAGGCGGCGTGGGAAGATCGCGACTCGCAAGAGCCAATCACTCCGCTTCGCATCGCGTCGGCCGGCTCGGCCATGGACTGGATCATTCCCGTGCTGGCCGCGGCGCCGCCGGATCAGGTCTGCCGGTTGACCGAAGCAACTCCGTCGGGAAACCCTGAGGCAACACTGTACGAAATGCACCTGCACACGTCGGAGGCCATGTTGGCGTGGCGGATCGAGGAAGCGTCGCCGGCGGCCGAATCGGGCCTGTTGACAGCCGTGGCCGGTCTGGGGCCTCTGCCGACCGATGAGCCGGTCGGAGGACAAGTGTCGAAGGCGGACGAGATCGTGGAGCGGCTGGATTACGCCTATCCCCACTTGGCGGAGTCTTCGATCCGAGCCGTGGTGGCCGCCAGCGAGTTGAAGCGGCCGTTTGACGCACTGGGCGATCCGGACGACCAGCCGCGGGAGCGCATCTCGGCATCGTTGGCCTTTGACGTGCCCAGCCTGGCGGGAGGGGGCGAACGACCGATTACCGCGGCCGAACTGGGGACCGCCACACACCGGCTGCTGCAATTCATGGCGCTGGACGCGGCGGGCGGTCCGGCCGCCGTGGCGCGGGAGGCGGCCCGGCTGGTGGACAGAGGCGTCCTGACCCCGGCGGAAGCCGCGGCCGTGGACGCGGACGCGGTGGCGTGGTTCCTCACCACGCCGCTGGGCTGCCGGGTGCGGCAGGCGGGTGCATCCTTCCGCCGGGAGGAGATGTTCCTGTCGACCGAGCAGGCGGACGTCTTTGACCCGACAGTGGGCGACTGCCCGGTGCCCGTTGTGGTCCGGGGCATCGTGGATGGTGTTCTGGTTTGCGGGGACGGATTAGAATTGCTGGACTACAAGACGGACCGCATTGCGGCCCACGAGGTGTCCGCGCGAGCGGAGACCTACCGAATGCAGATGCGGCTGTATGCCCGGGCCATGGCGCGGTGTCATGGCCGGCCGGTGCGGCGGTGCTGGCTGGTTTTTCTGCACCCGCGTGTGGTGCATGAGCTCACGGTGGATTGAAGACCCCCATGCAGTTCTCCCAGGCGCATGAGACGCGCTGTCGCGAAGTCGGGTACGAAATCTTCAACCGGGCCCGGTCGGCTATGCCCTGGATCTGGCAGGTCGACTGGTGGCAGGAGCGGCTCAACCAGTTCATGATGGCGCACGAGGCGCTGAAGGTGCAGACGTTCCGGTTCGTGGACGTGCTGCCCTCGCTCATCGACAACGCGGACATCGCCCGGCACCTTCGGGAGTACCTTGACCCGGTGTGGGACAGCGTGCCGTTGCCGGGGCGGCTGGGATTGGCCTACCGGAATCCCGAGTCTGTCTGGGGGCGGACCGTGGGCGCGTGCTCGCGGTTTGGGGCCTCGCTGATGGCCCGGCGGTACGTGACGGGCACCAACGCGGACGAGGCCATCGCCAACGCGGAACGCCTCCGGGCCGGGCACATGGCGTTCACCATGGACGTGCTGGGCGAGGCGACCCGCAGCGACGCCCAGGCGGATCGGTACGCCGCCACGTACGTGGAGCTGATCGACAAGCTCTCCATCGCGTCACGGGCGTGGCGCGAGCATCCCGTCATTGACCGCTGCCGAACCGGGCCCATGCCCAAGGTGAACATCTCGATCAAGCTGACCTCGCTCGATCCGCACTTCGACGCGATCGATCCGGTCGGCTGCCGCAAGCGGGTGTTCGCACGGCTGCGCCCGATCTTCCGGCTGGCCCGCGAGCGCGGCGTGTTCATGAACATCGACATGGAGTCGTACAAGCACCGCAACCTGACGCTCGACCTGTTCGAGACGCTCATGATGGAGCCGGAGTTCCGCGACTGGGACCAGATCGGCATCGTCCTTCAGGCGTATCTCCAGGACGGCGAGCAGGATTTGACCCGCCTGCTGGGCTGGATCGAGCGACGCGGCACGCCCGTCGCCGTGCGGCTGGTGAAAGGCGCGTACTGGGATTCCGAGACCGTGCTGGCCGGGCAGTACAACCAGCCCCCGCCGGTCTGGACCCGCAAGTGGGAGTCCGACGCCACGTACGAGCGCATGGCCCGGCGGATGCTGGAAAACACTCGCCTGCTGCGCCCGGCCTTCGCCAGTCACAACGTCCGGTCCCTGGCGTCGCTGATCGCTTCCGCGAAAGAGCTGGACCTCACGCCGGCGGACTACGAAGTGCAGATGCTCTTCGGCATGGGCAATCCGCTCAAGAAGTCCATGGTGGACATGGGACAGTGCCTGCGCGTGTATTGCCCGTACGGCGACCTGATGCCCGGCATGGCCTACCTGATCCGCCGACTGCTGGAAAACACGGCGAACGACTCGTTTCTCAAGCAGGGGTTCGCCGACCGCAGCCGGTACGAGGAGCTGCTGCTCGATCCGACGGTGGCCTGTCCGCCGAGTGCCCCGCTTCCCCGATGGGACTTCCAGGATCCCGATGAGGAGTGGCCGATGTTGATGTTTGAGAATGTGCCCCCGTTCAGTTTCAACACGGATGAGAACCGCAAGAAGATGCGGGACGCCATCGCCTACGTCCGGGGCCAACTGGGCCAAAGTCATCCGCTGGTCATCGCCAACGAGCCGGTATCCACCACGGAGTGGATCGAGTCGCTGAACCCGGCGGCCCCGACGGAGATCATCGGGCGCGTGGCGTCGGCCACGCCCGCCCACGCCGACCAGGCCGTGGCCGCGGCGGAACAGGCGTGGGATTCCTGGCGGCTGCTGCCGGCCCGCGAACGCGCCCGATTCCTGAATCGAGCCGCCGACCTGATGCTGGACAAGCGGCTCGAGCTGTCGGCCTACGTCATCCTGGAGACCGGCAAGCCCTGGCGAGAGGCGGAAGCCGACCTGCGCGAGGCGGTGGACTACATCCGCTTCTATTCCGAGTACACGGTCTGGCTCGATGAACACCCGCGCGTCCGCAGCATTCCCGGTGAGAGCAACGTGCTGACCTACGAGCCGCGCGGCGTCTGCGCCGTGCTGGCGCCCTGGAGCTTCCCGCTGGCCATGCTGCTGAACCAGACCGCGGCGGCCCTGGCCGCCGGCAACTGCGTGATCATGAAGCCGTCCAGCAAGGCGGCGGTGGTCGCGGCCAAGGTGTTCGACATCTTCCGGCAGGCCGGTCTGCCGGCCGGCGTGCTGAACTTTTTGCCCGGACGCGGCGAGGCGGTGGGCCGGCACCTCGTCGATCACCTGGATGTGCATGTGGTGAGCTTTACCGGGTCGGTCGCCCACGGGCTGGAGATCATCCGGCAGGCGGGCAACGAATCCCCCGGCCAGCGGCACATCAAGAAAGTCATCGCCGACATGAGCGCGAAGAACGCGATCATCGTCGATCATGATGCGGACTTAGACGGCGCGATGGGCGGCATCATCGAGTCGGCCTTTGCCTACGCCGGGCAGAAGTGTACGGCCTGCTCGCGCGTGATCGTGCTGGCCCCGGTCTACGACGAGTTCTGCCGCAAGCTGGCCGAGGCGGTGCAGAGCGTGGCGGTGGGGCCGGCAGAGGAGCCGGGCACGCTGGTCGGGCCGGTCATCGGCCGGACGGCGCGGGACGGCATCCTGGCGGCCGTTCGGCAGGCGAAGAAGGAAGGCCGGGTGCTGGTGGAGATCGACGTGCGCGAGCTGTCGGCCGGCGGCGGCTATTACGTGGGGCCGACGGTCATCTGCGACGTGGGGTCGGACGCCTCGGTGGCCCAGGAGGAGATTTTCGGACCGGTGCTGGCCGTGCTGAAGGCGAAAGATTTCGATGATGCGCTAAGCATCGCCAACGACAGCAAGTACGCCCTGACCGGCGGAGTGTACTCGCGCTCGCCGAAGAACCTGGACCGGGCCCGGCGAGAGTTCCACGTGGGCAATCTGTACATCAACCGCAAGATCACGGGCTCCCGCGTGAACGTGCAGCCCTTCGGCGGCTACAAGCTCAGCGGCATGGGCACCAAGGCCGGCAGCCCGGATTACCTGCTCCAATTCGTACACCAGCGCACGATCACCGAAAACACCCTGCGCCACGGCCTGACCTCCGCCGAAGAGGCCAGGCAGCAGCCGGTACACTAAGCGTACCGACGTCGCACGCGCGGTCCCCGCCCCGAGCACGGCCGGCCAGACGACTGCAAAGCACGAGGCCGCCCGGCGCTGGGTTCAGGCCGTGAACAACGCGCGGGAACACGGTCGCTGGGCGTTCCACGTCTGCCGTGACCCGCAGATGCTCGAGCGCGAACTGGAATGGTTGCTGCGACAGGAGCAGCAGGAAACCGACGCCGCCTGATCGCTCCGTACTACAAACGTGCGATTTCTTCTCGCCGCGCGCTGCTTCTGTTTCTGCGTTTCTCCGCACCCCCCCGTTCGCTTCTCGCACACTCAGCAGCGAACACTACAGACCCCCTCACCCCTTCCCACGACCCAGACCCCGCAGCCTCCCATCCTCACTCCGTCCCTTCGTCCCTTCGTCCCTTCATCCCTTGGGTTGCGGGCGCAGCCCGCGCTATGCCTTTCGTCTGCGCAGGATCCGGCACCCGTAAAAAGGGAACCCGCCCGCCACGGGGGCGAGCGGGTCTGTTTCGCGGTCGCGATTCGCGGGGGCGCTAGGCTTCGATCTCCTTGAGCAGCGCCTCCGTCTGATCGAGCAGGCTCTCAAAGAGTTTCATGGCGTCTCGGATGTAGTCGGGCGTCATCATGTCCACGCCGGCCCCCCGGAGCAGTTCGACGGGGTACTTGCTGGACCCGCCCTTGAGGAACTCCAGATACGCCTCCACGGCTCCCGGCTCGCCTTTCGTGATGCGGGCGGCGATGTTGGAAGCGGCGCAGTAGCTGGTGGCGTACTTGTACACGTAGAAGTTGTAGTAGAAGTGGGGGATGCGGATCCAGTAGGTGTCCACCAGGTCGTCGTGCGTGTAGTCCGGGCCGTAGTACTTCTTCATGATCTTCCCGTACTCGGCGCTCATGCTGTCGGCGGTGAGCGGCTCGCCCGCCTCGGCCATTTCGTGAATCCGCTGCTCGAACTCGCTGAACATGGTCTGGCGGAAGATCGTGCCCCGCATGCCCTCCAGGAACTCCACGATCAGGTACAGCTTGACCTTCGGGTCCGTCGTGCGCTCCAGGATGTAGTTCTGCAGCAGAATCTCGTTGCACGTGCTGGCGACCTCGGCGCAGAAGATGTCGTAGTCCGCATACACGTACGGCTGCGTCCCGCGAGAGAAGTACGAGTGCATGGAGTGGCCCATCTCGTGGGCCAGTGTGGACATGTCCTCGTAGCTTCTGTGGAAGTTCAGCAGAATGTACGGCTGCGTGAGGAACGTCCCGCTGGAGTACGCCCCGCTGCGCTTGCCGCGGGTCGGGAACACGTCGACCCATCGGGACTCGAAGCCCCGGGTCATCGCGCGGATGTACTCGGGGCCGAGCGGCTGGAGGGCCTCAGTGATCCGCGCCACAGCGCCCTCGTACTCCACCTCGTACTTCTGCCCGATGATCAGCGGGGCGAACAGGTCGTACGCATGCACGCCGTCCTCCAGCTTCAACGCCTTGCGGCGAATGGACTGGTAGCGGTGCAGCAGGGGCAGGTTCTCGTCAACCGTCTTCACAAGGTTGTTGTACACGTCAACGGGGATGTTGCCCCCGTCCAGCGCGGCGGCCAGGCAGCTTGGATACTTGCGGGCCTTCATGTTGAAGACGTGGCTCTGCACCGCGCCGTTGAGAAGGGCGGCGGCCGTGTTGCGATACTTGGCGTACTCGCCCACGATGGCCGTGTAGGCGTCCCGTCGGACCCGCCGGTCCGTGGAGCGCATGTGCAGATAGAAGGCGGAATCGTCCAGCTCCACGTTCCGGCCTTCCTCGTCCTGGATCGTGGGGAACTTGATGTCCGCGTTGCTGAGGAAATTGTAGGCGTTGCCCGGCGCGGCCCGGACCTCGCCGGCCATCGCCATCAGTTCCTCCTCGCGGGCGGGCAGCACGTACTTCTTCTGCCGGAAGACGTCGTCAAAGTACTGGGCGTACAAGGCCAGGTCCTTGTTCTCCTTTATCCAGCCCTTGATCGTATCGTGTTCCATCGCCGTCAGTTCCGGCATGAACCAGGACATGAGCTGGGAGTATCCGACGTACATGGTGCGGGACCGGGACTTCATGGCCTGCGTTTCGCCCACCCGGGTGTCCTGGTCTGAGAGGAGCGACGAATAGACGTACACGCGCGCGATCCGCGGTTCGATCTCATCCCGGAATGTCAGGGCGGCCAGCAGCGATTCCGGGTTCCGGGCCAGCGTCCCCTTGAATTCCGTAACCTTCTGCATCCGCTTCTCGACCTCGGCGTACTCGGCCTCCCACGCCGCCTTGTCCGGGAAGATCGTCTCCGTCGCCCAGAGATACTGCTTCTCGATCTCGCTGCGCTCGGGGACCGGTTTGGCCTCCTCTCCCGACGCGTCCCCGGTCAACGCCAGCATGATCCCGAACACCATCATCCGCCTCCAACTGCCTCGAACCTGCGATTGCATGGCCTGTCCTCGTGACGGGATACCGGATGCCGGCCCCGGTGGCCGTCCCGCCGTTCAGCCGCCGGACTGCCGAAAGATCGTCCAGCGTATCGACCGGGCTGTCCGCGGGCAACCCCGTATCGTTGTACAGCCGCCGCCGCACCGAGTACGATACTCGCCCGGCCGCAGCCGATCGTACGGACGACCGGACACCGGGCCGACACATTCTGACAAGGTGGAGACCATCAATGGGGTCAGGACGCGTGTGTGCAGGGTTCGGGGCGGGCGTGTTGAGTGGATTGCCCCGCCTGCGGGACTATCGAAGCAAGCGGGCGAGCAGCTTCGACACCACCGGCGGCAACCACGACTGGTACGACATCCAGGCCGGAGCGGCTCGGGACCTGGCCACACTGGACGGGCCCGGCTGCATCAAGCACATCTGGATGACCATCGGCGGTCCGGAAGGTGAGCCGACGTTCATGCCGCGCAAGGTGGTCCTCCGAATGTTCTGGGAGGGCAGCCGCGAGCCGAGCGTGGAATGCCCGGTGGGCGATTTCTTCGGTCTGGGCCACGCCCTGTACCGCAACTTCGTTTCCGCGCCGCTGCAGATGAGCCCGCAGGAGGGCCGGGCCTGGAACTCGTGGTGGCCGATGCCCTTCAACAAGAAGGCCCGCATCGAGGTGGTCAACGAGTCGGAGAAGCCGATCGGCGTCTACTTCTACATTGATTACGAGCTGTATCCGGCCCGGCAGGACGACATCGCGTACTTCCACGTCCAGTGGCGGCGCGAGAACCCGACGCAGGGCTGGGGTGAGGAGTATGGCCGGATCAAAGGCGGCCCGGACGGCAACATGGACCTCTTCTGGCACGGCAAGGACCCGCGTTCGCTCAACAGGACGGGCAAGGACAACTACGTGTTTCTGGAGGCCGAGGGCGACGGCATCTGGTGCGGCGCCCACCTGGACGTGGACGTGTTCGCCCGCCAGATCAACGACTGGTACGGCGAAGGGGACGACATGGTCTTCATCGACGGCGAGTCGTGGCCGCCGTCGCTGCACGGCACGGGCACGGAGGACTGGTTCAACTGCGCCTTCTGTCCGCAGCAGGAGTACAACGCACCGTATCACGGCGTGATCCTGTACAACGGCACGAAGGAGTGGCCCTGGAAGGGCAAGCAGACGGTCTACCGGTACTACATCGAGGACCCGATCCGGTTCCGCAAGAGCGTCGTGGCCGGCATCGAGCACGGCCATGCCAACAAGCTGACCAACGACTGCAGCTCGACCGCGTACTACTACCTTCGACACCCCACGCGCGGCGGTACGCCGATTCCTCCCATGGAGGCTCGGCTGCCCCGTCCGACCGAACCCGAGTTTGATGCGGAGAGGATCCGCAGGGCGCAGGCGTCGTCTGCGGCGTCCGGGAAGCCGAGTCGATCGAAGAAGCCTGCATCGGCGAAGAAGAAGCGACGATCGTGAGGAGGGGCTGTGGGGCTGTAGGCTACAGGCTGTAGGCTGTGGGCTGTAGGAGCAAGGCAGTGCGTTCGTGTGGTCGTGAGAATACGCGTGGGGCGCGAACCGTTTGGGCGGCTTCAGAATGACGGACTCCGTCGGACTGTTCGGAGGCAGCTTCGATCCGATCCACCACGGGCACCTCATCATCGCCCGCGCCGTGGCGGAGCAGGTCGGGCTGCACCGGGTCATTCTGCTGCCCTCCGCCACGCCGCCGCACAAGCAGGCCGAGGCCCTCACCGCGCCGCACCACCGGGCCGAGATGGTCCGGCTCGCGATCCAGGGTGAGCCGCTCTTCGATAGGAGCGACCACGACCTGACGCGTACGGGGCCGACGTACACGGTCCAAACCGTGGCTCACTTCCAGCAACAGATGGGCCCGGGCGTCCGGCTGGCCTGGATCATTGGCGCCGACTCGCTGGCCGAGCTCCACACGTGGTACCAGGTCGCCGATCTGGCGGACGCCTGTGACCTTCTGACCGCGGTGCGCCCGGGCTGGGAGCGGCCGGACCTGTCGGCGCTGGAGGCGGCGGTCGGGCCGGATCGGCTGGCCCGGATCGAAGCGCACGTACTGCCCACGCCGCGGATCGACATTTCGTCGACGGACATTCGGGCCCGGGTCCGCGCCGGTCGGTCGGTGTCGTATCTCGTTCCGGCGTCCGTCGCGGCGTACATGGACCGGCACAGACTCTACAAGGGCTGACAGTCTGATGTCCGTGTGTGTTCAACCCGTTGCGGTTGCGACACATAGCCGCGGGCTTCGCCGTTGCGGACCGATCGCTTCCGCGTTGACAGGGCCGCGGGATGGACGGTAACGTAGTCCGTGTTCGGGCAGCTCGCCGCGGTTCATGGCGGCGGGCAAGGAACGACTCGGCCGGGCTCGGAATCCGGCCGGGCCGTAGCGAGCGAGGGTGGCGCGGATCGGCCTGGAAGCCTCGCTGCGGACGACGGACGAATCTTCGAGAAACAAGGACGAGACAGTCGCGATGCGTGACCAATCCCATTCTCGGCCCTTCGAAGACCGGCGGCGACTGTGCCTGGGCATCGACGTCGGGTCGATCGCCTGCAAGATCGTCGTGACGGATTTCGAGGGGGACCTTCTCGATCACTCCTACACGCGCACGCTCGGCAAGCCGATTCAGTGCGTCGCTCGGGACGTGGACGCCATGCTGGCCCGCCACGCCGGAGCGTCGTTTGACCTGGCCGTCGGGACCGGCTCCGTGGGCCGGCTGCTGTGCGAGCTGCTGGGCATCCCGTCCGTCAACGAAGTGATGTGCCAGGCCGTGGCCGTCAAGCGGCTGCGGCCCGAAGTTCGGACTCTTATCGAAATGGGCGGCCAGGACAGCAAGCTGCTGTTCCTGCCGGAAGGGGACGGTCGCGAGCAGCCGCTGCGCGATTTCACCATGAACACCAACTGCGCGGCCGGCACGGGGAGCTTCCTCGACCAGCAGGCCTCGCGCATGCGCATTCGCGTGGAGGACGAATTCGCCGCCCTGGCCCTCAAGAGCACGAATCCGCCGACCGTGGCCGGCCGGTGCAGCGTGTTCGCCAAGAGCGACATGATCCATCTCCAGCAGAAGGCCACGCCCGACTACGACATTCTCATGGGCCTCTGCGTGGGGCTGGCGCGGAACCTCAAGAGCAACCTGGCCCGGGGCCGGGACGTGGACCGGCCCATCGCCTTCTGCGGCGGTGTGGCCTCGAACGCGGCCGTGGTGCGGGCGTTTGAGATGGTCTTTGAGTTGCCCGAGGGCGGCCTGATTGTCCCGCCGGAGCACGCGGTGACCGGCGCCTACGGCGCCGTTCTTCTCACGCTTCGCAACGGCGGGGCCGTCCCGCTTCCCCACAACGCGTCCGACATTCTGCATTCCTACGCGATTGAGGAGCAGGCGGTCGGCTACCGGCTCAAGCCGCTCCACCGGCCGGAACGGGGCTACCCGGACAACCGCATCTGGCTGGATGAGATTCTGCGAGAGCAGTGCAACGGCGACCCGATCGACGCCTACCTCGGCCTGGACATCGGCTCCATCAGCACGAAGATCGCCGTCATCGACCGAAACAACCGCGTGCTCGCCAAGTCGTATCTCATGACCGAGGGCCGCCCGCTGGAGGCCGTACGCCGCTGCCTGCGCCTGGTGGGCGAGCAGTTGCCCGATCGAGTCCGCATCCTCGGGGCGGCCACCACCGGCTCCGGGCGATACCTGACGGGCGATTTCGTCGGGGCCGACCTGGTCGTCAACGAGATCACGGCCCAGGCCCACGCCGCGGCCCTGATCGACCCGAACGTCGATACCGTCTTCGAGATCGGCGGGCAGGATTCCAAGTACATCAGCCTCTCCAACGGCGTGGTCGTGGATTTCGAGATGAACCACGCCTGCGCCGCGGGCACCGGCAGCTTCATCGAGGAGCAGGCCGAGCGGCTGGACATCAATATCGAAAGCCAGTTTTCCGAGATGGCGCTGGGCAGTACCGGCCCGGTGCGGCTGGGCGAGCGCTGCACGGTGTTCATGGAGTCGGACCTGCTGAGCTGTCAGCAGCGGGGAGCCCGGACGGAAGACCTGGTGGCGGGCCTGGCCTACTCCATCGTCAGCAACTACATCAATCGCGTGGTCGGCCGGCGGCAGATCGGCGAGCACGTCTTCTTCCAGGGCGGAACGGCCTTCAACAAGGGCGTGGTGGCCGCGTTCGAGGCGGTGACCGGGAAGCCCGTCACCGTGCCCCCGCACCACGAGGTGACCGGCTCCATCGGGGCCGCGGCCCTGGCCCGCAAGTACCAGGAGGAGCACGGCCGGACGGGGTCCAACTTCCGCGGCTTCGACGTCTCCACCGTGGATTACCACATCCGCTCCTTCGAGTGCGAGCACTGCAGCAACGCCTGCGCGATCAACGAAGTCACCATCCCCGGCCGCGAGCCGCTGTATTACGGCGCCAAATGCGACCGCTACGAAGTGAACCGGAACGCCGCCGAGAATGACACGATCCCGAACCTGTTCAACGAGCGGTTCCGCCTGCTGAAGAAGCATGCGAACCTGCCCGAGTCGCCGCGCTCCGGCGCCCCGACCGTCGGCATTCCGCTCGCCCTGAGCAACCACCAGTTGCTGCCGTTCTGGGGCACGCTGCTTGGCCGATTGGGCCTGAACGTCGTCCTCAGCGGGGCCAGCACGAAGAAGGTCATCCGCCGTGGCGTGGAGGCCGTCCAGTCCACGCCGTGTTTCCCCGTGAAGGTTGCCCACGGGCACGTGCTCGAGCTGATCGACAAGGGCGTCGACTACATCTGGATGCCCAGCGTCCTGAGCATGTGGCAGGACGATCCGGCCACCGACCGCAACCAGCTCTGCCCGTACGTGCAGGCGATTCCGTACCAGGTGTCGGTGGCGGTGGAGCCGGAGCGCAAGGGCGTCAAGATGCTCAAGCTGCCCGTGCGCTTCGGCGACGGGGAGGCGGTGCTGCGGGCCTCGCTCGAGCCGCTCTGCAGGGAGTTCGGCGTCAGCGGCCGGCAGCTTCGCGATGCGATCACCGCGGCCGACGCCGCGCAGCGGGCGTTTGAAAAGGACTGCATCGCCCGGGGCCGGCAGGCGCTGGCCGACCGGCCGGCCGGGCAGCGGGCGGTGGTAATCATCTCCCGGCCGTACAACGGCTGCGACCCGGGCGTGTCGCTGGACCTGCCGAACAAGCTTCGCAAGCTGGGCGTGCTGCCGGTGCCCATGGACTTCCTCGATCTGCTCGGCGAGGACGTGGGCAACGACCACGTCTTCTCGAACATGTACTGGAAGTACGGGCAGCGCATTTTGCGGGCGGCCCGCATCGTGCGGCGAAACCCCGGCCTGAACGCGGTGTTCCTCTCGAACTTCAGTTGCGGCCCGGACTCGTTCCTGCTGAGCTATTTCAAGCGGATCATGGCGGACCGGCCGAGCCTGGTGCTGGAGATCGACGAGCATTCGGCGGACGCCGGCGTGGTGACGCGATTGGAGGCGTTCCTGGAAAGCCTGGCCAACGCGAGAACGGCGGCCGGCGGCTCCGCCCCCACACTTTACGAGCACAAGCCGGTCGCCTGCGACCAGCGGACCATCTACGTGCCGTGGATGAGCGATGCGGCCTACGGGCTGGTGGCGGCCTTCCGCGCGTGCGGCCAGCCGGCGGAGGTGCTTCCGCTGGCAACGGACGAGTCGCTGGAGCTTGGTCGGCGGCACACCACGGGCAAGGAATGCCTGCCCTGCATCGTGACCACCGGCGACATGCTGCTGAAGTGCCGGGAGAGGGGTTTCGATCCGAACCGTGCCGCGTTCTTCATGCCCGGCGGCAGCGGTCCGTGCCGATTCGGGCAGTACAACTGCTTCCACAAGATCCTCTTGAACGAGGCCGGCCTGCCGGATATCCCGGTGATCGCGCCGAACCAGGACAAGCAGTTCTATCGCGACTTCAGCCAGTTCGCCCAGGACCCGACGCGGCTGGCCTGGATCGCCATCAGCGCCATTGACACCTTCACCAAGGCCCTGCTGCACATTCGGCCCTACGAGGTGGTGGAAGGCGAAACGGACCGCATCTACGAACGGGCCCGCGACGGGCTGTGCCGGCGGATCGAGAGCAACCCGCCGGAAGAGGAGATTTATCTCCTGATCGACGGCATGGCCGAGATATTCCGGGCGATCGAGGTGGATCGATCCCTGCCGAAGCCGCGCATCGGCATCGTCGGCGAGATTTACGTGCGCACCCACACGTTCAGCAATCGCGACCTGGTCCGGCAACTGGAGCGGCTGGGAGCGGAGGTGGATCTGGCCTCCATCAGCGAGTGGATGTACTACACGAACTTCACCCGCAACCGCACCTCCTGGCGGGAGCGCTCGCTGCGGCTGTGGATTTCCAACAAGCTGACCAACCACGTGCAGAAGCGGATCGAACGCCGCATCACCCGGCAGTATCGGTCGTTCCTGTCGAACGCCGTGGAGCCCAACGTGGTGGACGTACTGAAGCTGGCCGAGCCGTACATTCACCACAGCTTTGAGGGCGAGGCATGCCTCAGCATGGGAAAAATGGTCGAGTACGCTGAGCACGGCTGCGACGGCCTGATCAACGTCATGCCGTTCACCTGCATGCCCTCCACCATCGTGGCCGGCCTGATGAAGATGCTCGGCGAGGACCACCAGGGCATCCCGGCCATCTCCATCGCCTACGACGGCCAGGCCGACCCGACCCTGGACACCCGGCTGGAGGCCTTCGTCATGCAGGCCGACGCCTACCGACGAGCCAAAGCCCACGGCGCCGACCGCCCCCGCCCGGTGGTCCACGCGTAGGGCCCGCCCCGCGGGCCGGGTCTGCGGTTACCGCGCGATCCGGCCCTCCGCCGCCAGCTCGTCCAGCGCGGCCTCGAACGATTCGCTGTCTCCCTCGAACCGTTCCGCTCCCAACGCATCGCGCAGAAACAGGTACATCAGCCGCTGGTACAGCTCGCGGGCCTGCCGGTCATCCCCCCCGCATGCGAGCGGGCACAGCGAATCGCTCGGGTTTTCCGGCGAGCAGTGAGACGCGCCGACGATGCGGATGTCCTCCACGACCGCCGGCAGCAGGGCCAGCAGATCCCGAACCTTGCCATCCGCGTTGCACGAAGACGGCTCGGACCGGAAGCTCGCCAGGGCAATGGCCGGAAACTCTGCGGCCCGGTTCAGGGTGCGACTCCACGGGACGGCGTCCAGCAGGCACACCGCCTGAACGGGGAAGTCCAGGTTCTCGCCATCGATGGCCGCTTCAAACACGATGGCGCCCCCCGCGCTGTGTCCGGCCAGGCCGATCCGCGCCACGTCGACACGCTCGAACAGGGAATCCCCGGGCGTCTCGCTTCGCTGCTGCAGCCAACGCACGTGGTCCACAGCATTCGAGATGTTCCGCCGTTGCCCCGTCTCACCGCTCAGCAGGCTCACCCCGTCGGGCGTCAGCACCACGAACCCCCGCGAGGCCAGATGCACGGCGTTGTACTTGTGGAACCCCTTGTCCCGCGCGAACCCGTGCATCAGCACCACCGCCGGCCGCGGCGGACCGGGCATACCCTCCGTCGGTTGCGGCACAAAGAGCGTGTACTCCACCCGGTCGCCGGTGGGGGTCTGCCGCGCCCCCCGCTCCTCGCGTACGGCATACGCGCCCACCCGCAGCACGCCCGGATCCGCCGAACAGCCGACCAACGCGCCAACCCACACCATCGCCCAGGACGCCCTGCGATTCCGCATCGATCTGATCCTTCCCGATGGAGCCGCTCCGCCGACCTGTCGCCCCTTCACTCCGTGTGCCCACATTCTGCCCGACCCCGGACAGTCCGTCGACTGGGGGGAGCGAACCGGACGAGCAGTTGCAGATTATAACCAAGTCACGGAAACGCGAAGGCGCCACCCAGATGCCGTGTCGAACGGCAGTACACCAGCCGGTCTCGTCGGTTGCCGCGCCGGGCGGGGCGGGCTACCATGAGCAACAACTGGGTGAATCGTATGCGCACGACGGTGATCGGCTCGGCACGCCCCGGGTGGGAGTTCTCACGATGAAAGTGGTTGGTGTGGGTCTAAACAAGACGGGAACCACAACGCTGGGCGTGTGTCTCCAGCACTGGGGCTTCAACCACATCAGCTACAGCCACGAGGCGTTCGAGTTGTGGCGGCTGCACAAGTACGACGAACTCCTGGAGTGGGTGGGCCGGTACGACAGCTTCGAGGACTGGCCCTGGCCGCTAATCTTTCGGGAAATTGACGAGCGGTTTCCGGGAACAAAGTTCATTCTGACCCGGCGCAGGGACGCCCAGACCTGGTACACCAGCCTCTGCAAGCATTCGAAGCGGACCGGTCCGACCGACTTCCGTAAGCACATCTACGGCTGGGAAATGCCCCAGGGGCATCCGGAAGAACACATCGAGTTCTACGAAAAGCACCTTGAAGCCGTGCGATCTCACTTCTGCGGGCGACCGGATGATCTGCTGGAGGTCTGCTGGGAGGAAGGCGACGATTGGGATGCGCTGGCTTCGTTTCTCGGGCTTGAACGACCCGACATCCTCTTCCCGCACGCAAACCGATCTCCGAGGCAGATCGGCCCTATCGAGAAGCTGGCCAAGCGCATCAAGGGCCGGCCGCCTCGTCCTGCTCCGTAGCGAACGGGTGAGCGTTCCGCTGCTGTTCGCCATCGCGGCGCCGGGATACAATGGCGTCTCCTCGGTATCGGAGATTGGAGGAAACTGCCCCATGCATCCCCGCGTTGACAGCCTGCCGGTGCCCCGGCCCGACTTCCGCACCTTCCTGGACGCCGTCGGACGCCGGAACCGCGGCCGGATCCCGATGATCGAGCTGGCGGTCGATTGCAGCGTGGCCGCCGCCCTTCTGGATGAGCCGGTCCCGCGCCCCGGCGGCGAACTCTCGCACGCCCGGGCCGTCGCGCAATCGATGGTCCGGCTGCACCATCGGATGGGCTACGACGTGGTGAAGGTTTCGGCGCCCATCCCGTTCGACGTGCCCCGCCTCAAGGCGGCCGCCACCCAGGACGCCCGGCAGTGGCAGAATCCGCACCAGGGCGTGGTCCGGACCGCGGCCGATCTGGAGCGGTTCCGCTGGCCGGCCCCGACGGACGTGGACTTCGGGCCGCTGGAAGCGGCGACGGCGGTCCTTCCGGACGGTATGGCCCTCATTGGCTTCTGCGGCGGCGTGCTGGAGTTCACGACGGACATCCTCGGCCTGGAGCACTTCATGTTCGCCGTCTACGACGATCCCGACCTGGTGGCGGCCGTCCTGGACGGCGTGGGCCGGACGCTGTTGAGCGTGTTTGAGACCTACGGCCAGATGGAATCGGTCTGTGCCCTCTGGCTCGGGGACGACCTGGGCAGCCGCAACGGGACGCTGGTGAGCCCGGACTGGCTGAAGGAAAACGTGTTCCCGTGGTACCGGCGGTTCGTGGAACTCGCCCACCGGCACGGCAAGCCGTTTCTGCTGCACAGTTGTGGAAATCTCGAGGCCGTGCTGCCGTGCCTCATCCACGAGATCGGCATTGACGCCAAGCACAGCTTTGAGGACACGATCCTACCCGTCGAGCAGTTCCTCGACCGTTTCGGGGATTCGGTGGCCACGCTGGGCGGCATCGACATGAACCTGCTGGCCCAGGGCCCGGAAGACGCCATTCGCGCCCGCACGCGTCGTGTTCTCGAGCACGCCGCACCCGGCGGCGGGTATGCGTGCGGCTCGGGGAACTCCATCCCGAACTACATCCCTCCCGCGCACTACCTGGCGATGGTGGAGACGGTGGCGGACTTTAACGCGCCGTGACGCCGGGCGGCTGTTCGAGCCCAAGCCTGTGTTTGAGCGTCATGATGCGCGTGAAGGACTCCTCAATCCGCCCACGGCTCAGGCGGCCGGTTTTCACGTGCTCCATCAGCACGGCAAACGTCCGTTCGGCCGTGAAATCATCATAGGTGTCCACGTTGGCGTTCAGGACGATGTCCACGCCCGCCTCGACCGCCTGGGCCACCGCTTCCTCGTAGGGGAAGTTGCGCTGGATGGCGCCCATGTCCAGATCGTCGGACAGAAGAACGCCGCCGAATCCCAGCTCGTTGCGGAGCAGGTCGGTCAGGATGGGGCGTGACAGGGTGGCGGGCCGCTCGGCGTCGTACCGGCGCAGCAGCACGTGGGCGGTCATCACGCCGTCGGCCAGGTCCAGGGCGATCAGCCGGCGGAAGGGCCCCAGCTCGTCCGGCGACCAGGTGTCACTGACGTCCGCCAGGTCGAGATGCGAATCCGCGACGGTGCTGCCGTGTCCGGGGAAGTGCTTCAGAACGCAGCCGATCCGCTCGCGATGGTGTTCTTCGATCACGACTCGGGCGTGCCGCGTCACCACGTCCGGGTCGTCCGAGTAGCAGCGTTGCTTGGCGTTGAGGGCGCGGTTGTGCGGGTTGCGGTTGAGGTCCAGCACGGGTGCGAAGTTGAGATTCACGCCCACGGCTCTGAGCGTTCGTGCGAGTTGTGCGGACTGTTGTCGCGTCTGCGTCACGTCGTCGTGCGTGCCCAGCTCCTGGGCGGACCGGGTGGGCGGAAACCCGTACCGCTCCTTCAGCCGGATGACCTGCCCGCCCTCCGCATCGAGTGTCACGAACAGCGGAATGCGGGATGCCCCTTGCAGCGTCTGCGTGAGACGTCGCAACTGGTCCGGCGACTCGATGTTGCCGACAGTCCGGCCCATCGGCGTTTCGTTTTCGGAGAGGTAGACGCCCCCAATCCGGCAGTCGCGAATCCAGCGCAGGACGGTCGACTGCGGGTCGGCGGTCGTCCCGCGAAACCCCAGGAGAATCATCTGCCCGATCTGGTCTTCCAGTGAGTTCGTCATTGCCATTACCGGTTTCGGCATGCCGGGTCGGCGGCGAAACCGTCACGCTCCCACGGCGGCCGGCTGCGTGACCGGCGCCCGACGCCCTGCACGCTCCTGCTCCAACAGCCGGCGCTGCTCCGCCTCGTATGCCTTCTGCGCGGCGATGTTGGCTCGTTCCAGCTTGTCGTCCGGTTCCAGTTGCGGCTCCCAGGTGAACGTGCGATGCTCCCAAGTGAGCGCCTCGCCCTTGGCCCGGAACACCGTGTAGCCCGGGGGCGCCCCGACCCAGCTTCCCGCCCACCACGCGCCGCTGACCGCGGCGCTCGTCAGGTACCAGACGTCGTTCATGCAGTATTGCTCGATGCGGTGACTGTGGCCCTGGAGCAGGGCCTTGACCTTGTGCCGCTCGAGGATCGTGCGGAGTTCCTTCGTGTCCCAGATCACCATGTGGCCGTCCATGGCCTTGCGGTCCGGGTTGCCGTGGAGTTGCCCCATGTTGCAGAAGGCGGCGATGTGCGTGACGGCCACCTTCGGCCGGTCGCCCGCGGTGCCCAGGTCGTACGCCAGCCATTCCAGTTGTTCCTGCCCGATCCGCGGCTCGTACATCGGCCCGTGCCCCGCCTGGACCGAGTGGATGCAGTCCAGCACCACGAAATGCCACCCGCCGAAGTCGAAGCTGTAGTAGCTCTTCTCCCACTCCAGCCGGTCCATGATCATCTTCTTGCCGATGTCCGGATCGTCCGCCGGCACCTTGCGCCGGGCGGACCAGCCCAGCGCGTCGTGGTTGCCCATGCAGTTGTGGTACGGGATGCCGAGCCCGTCGCTGACCTGTTTGTACAGCCGGATCTGCTCCTCGAAGTCGGGCTTGGGCGTGTAGTTTCCGTCGAACGCCAGGTCGCCGCCCATCAGGGCGAAGGCCGGTCGGGGGTTCAGCGCTCGCACCGACTCCACGCACGCCGCGTAGCCCTTGTCGCCGCGCCGTTTCGGCGTGACGTGCATGTCCGTCATGTGAACGAATGTGAACTCCTGGGGCCCGATCGGCGCCGGCTTGCCCGCCCGTGCCCCCTGCATGGACCAGGGGCCGAGCGTGGCCGCCGCGCCCACGGCGCCGACGCCCGTCAGAAAGTCCCGCCTTCTCAGACCTGCATTCGCGTCAATTCCGTTTGTCTTGCTCATTCCGCGTTTCTCCGGTTCGCACGGCCCGATGGGGGCTGTCCGCCTTCTATCCTACTCGCCTCAGCGCATGGAACAATCCGACCGGTCGATGGCTTCGGCGAGGGGACTGGGAAGCGCGCACGGCATCCGATACACCCGCGAGGGGGAAGGCTGATACCCGGCCGAGAACGTCCCCCTTGACGCGAAGACGGAACGCGACGATCCTCCATCAGGAGTCTGACGTTTCTCATACTGGAGGCGCCGCCGTGGGTCCGTTGAGCCTGGCCGTGACGCTGGTGGCCGGACTTGCTCCCTCCGCGATGGAGGTGGAGCACGACGGTGTTCGCGTCCGTGTCGACGTGCATTCGCAGATCTACCGGTGGGAAGTGACGAATCTCAGCCGGGAGTCGATCATCGGGTTCGAGGTCGGTCAGCACCACGGATACAACTTCCTGGCGCCGGAGGGCTGGGTTGCGGAATTCGATCGCACTTCGTTCCGGGCCACGACGGATGTGGGGTATCGTGCCCTGTACCGCGACAGCACGCGTGAGTTCTCGCAACGGGTCAGCAGCAGCGGGGCGGTGCTCGGCCTGGTGAACGTGACGCTGCAAACGGTTCAGGGTGAGACCCTCGTGATCCCCGGCGTCTGGGGGCCGGTTCCGGAGCCGTGGAGTACCGTCGCGGTCGTGCCCGTGGTGCTTGTGCTGATCGCGATCGTTCAGACCCGGATCGGGTTGCGCCGCGATCGTGATTCCGCGCCGGCGTCCTAGCGGCGCCAGAGGTCTTCCCGGCGCGGAAAGTGCTCCGCGATGAGGACCGGCAGGACCTCCCGAATCACGGCCTCGCAGCGGGCCAAAGCGCTGTCGCTCCCCCCCGTCGTGCCGATGGAAGCCATCACTTCCACCTTGCTGAAGTACACGTGTCGGGCCCCGGGCCGGGCAATGATCCAGCGTGCCTGATTGCGGCCGGGAACAATGTCGCCATTGGCCACAAAGAGGTAGACGAGTACGCCGGATGCCCGGTCCTGCACCATCGTCATCGCGCGTGCCTGGACGTGCGGATACTCCGGGCCGAGGTCCGGCGTGGCGATCGTGATGGTCCGAAGGTTCTCGACGACGGTCCCCGCCTGGCGATAGCAGACGTCGGGCGTGTGCGGCACCTTGTCGTGCGGATCGCTGTAGTACGCGACGGTCAGAGACGCCAGGCCCCGGCCGTTGCGTTCTTTCAGCGAGCGTTGCAGCAGGTGCCGGGTGCCCAATGCTTCTTCAGACGCGGGTGCGACGGGAAACGAGCTGCCTGGCGGCGCTTCCAGGAATGAGGGCAGTCGTTCCAGATCGAACGCCTCCAGCGGCACGCGCAAGGCGATGGCCTCCTTGCGGTAGTGCTCCGCCAGGGCTGCCAGACAGGGTCGAAGAAGAATCGCGACGAACAGCAGCAGCACGACGGTGCCGATCCATGCGGCGGGCGGCCGCCGAAGGGTCCGGTCCGACTCACTCTTCATCGTCTCGCTCCGATTCCGAGGAGGCGGCATCCGCCTGGGCGGCGGTTCGCAACGAATCCAGCCGGTCCAGCGCGCCGGCGATGACCAGGAAGACAGCCCAGGCCAACAGCAACGACACGATGCTTGCGACGATGCGCGGGCCCGGGCTCACCGGACCGGCCGACCCATACATCGTGACGACCCCCCAGGTCAACATGCGCAAGAGATTGGCGGCCAGTACTACGGGCCCCGCAGCCAGCCCCATGAGGGCCAGCGCCCAGAGCGGGCGTATGCGCGAGAACGCCACAAACACGCCGACCACCGCGTAGGTCACCAGCAGGGCGGCGCCCCGATTGGATGCGCCCAGCGCGATCGTTCCCGTCCGCTCCCCTCGAACGAAGTGCAGATCCGGACCGTCCAGCGTGACCTCGACGCCCGGAATCGTGTCCAGAACGGCCCGGCTGGCGGCCATCGTGTACGTTTCGGGGCGGATGATCAGGCTGGCGTACATCCGCTGCCCGATGGGAAACGATAGCAGCACAATCAGGATCACTGGCGAGCACCGATTGAAGAACCGCCGGCCGCCGACGGCCCACAGGGCGGCGGCCAGCGTCATCACCGCGCCGACATCCGCCAGGTAGCCGAATCCCAGCGGCCAGATCGCTGAGGCGAACACGCCGACACTCGCCAGGAGTGCCAGCAGGCCGACCCAGGATCCGCGAGTCAGCGATCGGTGCAGTTCGACTCGGCGGCGTATGCACAATGCTCCCGCAAGGACCGGCGCGGCCCAGGCGTGCGACCAGTTGCTGTCTGACGCGGCGTAGCCTGCGGCACGGGAGACTTCCGGCCAGAACGCCCAGAGCCACAGTGCGAGCACGACCCCGAACCGAAGGGCCGGGTACGCCGCCTGCTCACTGTCCGGTTGGGTCTGCTGCGTCATGGAACGTAGTACGCCCAGGCCGTTCGCCCGGAGCTGAAAGCCTGCCAATGGTCAAACACCGTCTTCTCGGCAAACCGCCGCGCGGGAACGCGAATGAGCGTTCCGTCCCGCCAGCCAAGCAGGTCGCGGACGATCTGGTTCTTCTCCGCGCCTTCGAGCGTTGTGGGCCGCGTTTCGCCGGGATCGAGGCTCAGATCATACGCGAAGAGAGACTCCGTGTAGGGCCAGTACACCCATTTCCGGACCCCCGTCACACAACCCAGAGGGCTGTCCACGAAGCCCGAGTAAAAATACAGCCGCCGGTCTTCCGGGCCCGGCTCCAGCGCGTCCCGGCCGTCAAAACCCGCCCGGTCAATGTCAAAGCCCAGCAGGCTCAGCAGCGTGGGCGTGACGTCCATCTGCGAACACGGCCATTCAATCTTCCGGCCTGCCTCGATGCGCTCCGGCCAGCGGATGACCCAGGGGATCCGTATCAACTCCTCATACGGGACCCATCGGCCGAACCGATCGTGCGATCGGAGGCTCAAGCCGTGGTCCCCCAGCACGCACAGCACCGTGTTCTTCGTCAGTCCACGCTCGTCCAGCCGCTCGGACAGTTTTCCCAGCACGTAGTCCGTGTACTCCACGGAACGGCGATACGCCGCGGGACGGTCGTCGATGGGATCGGAGAACCAGGCGGGCAATTCGTACGGATCATGCGCCACGGTGGTGATCATGACCGCCAGGAACGGCCGGGGGCCTTCGTCCATCCAGGCAAACATCGGGTCGAGCGTCCGCAGATCGTCACCGCCCAGATAGCCCAGGTGGGCCGACGGGTCCTGAAGGTTCTCGCGAAACCAGGCCCAGTCAAAGCCCAGATTGGAGAACAGGCCCGGCGCGCATTCGAACGTTCCCCGCGACACCTCGAAGAAGCCGCTGCGGTAGCCGGCTTGCCGCAGAATGGAGGCCAGGCTTTCGTACGGGCGGTCGACGGGCACGGCCTCCACGAAGTCGCCCCAGGCGTCGGGGAGCGACCCGGTCAATGTGGACCAGTAGGCCTTGGTCGTCTGGGAAATGGGCACTCGCGTGCAGACGAACTCCGTGCCTTCCTCAGCCAGCGCGGCCAGCACGGGGGTCGTGCCGTCCTGTGGATTCCCCAGGCTCGTGATCTGGTGCGAGAGGCTTTCCAGCAGCACGATGACCACATTCGGCATTTCCGCGGCGGGCGTGTCGGGCAGGCCGATTTGTCGTTCGCCGGCACGCGGCAGCGATCGCGCCGGGGCCTGCACATCTTCAACGCCGTTGCCTCGCGGCAGCGCCACGCGCAGAGCGTACACGTGACTGCTGAACCCCAGCACTTCGCCGGCAAAGCCCAGGCCGGCGGAACGCTGGCACAGCCAGTCCACGGGATACGCGAGAGCCGCCAGCACGATCAATCCCGCGGCCCGGATGGCGTATCGACGCGGCCGAAGGACGATGGGCACGGGACGGACCGTTCGCAGCACCAACCACAGGAACGCTGCGATGCCCGTCAGGCCGATCGGGATCGCGAAACGCAGCCGCTGCCGCAGGTGGGTCTCCACCACCGGCCAGAACTGGGCCGGGTCGCGCAGCAGGACGGCCAGGATGCCCGGCTGGAGCTGAACGCCGGTGGCCAGCACCCAGGCCGCGTTCAGCACCGCCCAGGCCAGGACCAGACTGGCGACGACCAGGGTCACACGCGCCACCCACGGACGCGGCCGGCAGCAGTAGGCAACCGCAAACAGTCCGGTCAGAACGGCCGTGAAGGCCACGTCCGGCATCACCACATCCGCCCACGCGGCAAGGACACTGGCCGGGTCGTGACGCAGAACCGCCACGAGCTTTGCGGCAGCGGTCCACAGGAGCGACAGCAGCAGAAGGGTCGACTCCGGCCGGGGAAGCCACCGTCGCCATCCGCGCGCCGGCGGGGGCAGTGCCGTGCGGAGATCGGGGGTGGGCGCAGCCGCGGGTGGGTCGTGAGCATGCGCTCCTGTTTGACTCATGAGTAGTCTCTGGCCAACCGCCCTGCGAAACGTCTGGACCGACTCGCCTTGTGGAATTCGACCCGTCGAGTGCCCACCTGTCCCGGTTGTTCGCAGGACCGAGTGTACCTGTCGCGACCTGTGATTACAACGGAAGTCGAACGGCCGTGGCGACCGCGGATGCGGTGCTCTCGGTTACCGGTCCTTGCCTCGCGGCGTTCGGGCGGCATCGCCGCTCTCGCGTTCGTGGCGGTCGTTCGAAGGCGGGCTGGCCGGCGCGGTGGTCACCGGGGGAATCCTCTGTTGCAGCACAACCAGATGGTACACGCTCCGGCCGGGCCCCCGTGCGCGGGCCACCGGCGTGTAGTGCGTGTCGGACCGCTTCTGCGTCGATCCGGCCTGGTCGTCACTGAGAATGAAGTAGCTCGGTGCAGAGGGCGAGTCGTCAGACAGATCCCACGCGCGGACCGGGCGGTTGAGGTAGTAACACAGCGAGGAGCCACTGTCGCCGGCGTCGAGATACACCGTTACGGATTCGGGCAGATATGGGGCAAACGCCTCGGCCACCCGCCGCTCAGACCGCTTGGCGATTCGCCGGGGTTGGACCACGCCCGCATACACCCCCCAGTAGACCAGCGCGATCCCCAGCAGGACCACCGGCACACCCGGCCCCGCCAGCCATCGCAGGCGGCGGTCGCGTGCTTGTCGTGAATCCGACGCGGACCGCTCGTCGGCCGGCGGCCCGGACGGGCGGCTGGAAAGGGACTCCGCGGCCAGTCCGCAGAGGATCGCCGTGGGGACGACGAGGGGAAGGTAGTACCGGGTTTCGCAGTCGGAAACGAGCAGGAAGACGCCGATACCTGCCAGCAGAAACGCCCAGGCCGCACGGCCGATCTGCGGTGCCGGTGCCGGGAGCCTGCCACGGCCGGGGACCCGCCGCTCAACCACCAGGATCAGCGAAAACGGCAGGAACGCCACGAAGATCACGACAGGTCTGACTATCCTCTCGACGGTGCCGAGCAGACTCAGTCCGTGCGAGCGAAACGCCAGTTCCGTCAGCGGATCGACAAAGGCGGACCGCCCCTCGGCCCGGTACGCCAGGTACACGTAGACCAGCACGATTGCAGTGAACAGCCCGACCCCCGTCAGGTGCGCCGGGCGCAACAGGTCTCGAAAACGACCCAGAACCAGGCCGGCCACCACCAACCCCGGCGCATAGACGGCGATGGCCGGCACGCCCTTGGCCAGGAAGCCGAAGCTCAGTCCGGCGTACCCCAGCAGCCACCATCTCCAACTCGGCTTTTCGAATGCCAGGTTTCTACACACGGCAACGACGGCCACTCCCGTCCCGAGCGTCAGCGGCATGTCAAAAGTGGCCGCCCGCACCTGCTCAACGAACAGGCCCGAGGTCGTGGCGGCCAGCGCGCACCACAACCCACACTGTGGCGTGATCCACGTGCCCAGGCTCAGGCAAAGGGCCAGTCCCAGCGTCAGGCCGCACAATGCCGTGGGCAGACGCAGCGACAATTCCGTCTGGTACCCCAGCAGGGCCTCCGGAATCGCGGCCAACCAGTAGGCCAGGGCCGGTTTGAACGCATAGACCTCGCCATAGAGCTTCGGCACAATCCACTCGCCCGATTCGAGCATGTGCCGGGCGCCGAGGGCGATGATGCCCTCCATCGAGTTTACGTCGTCGTTCCACACGAAAAACAGGCACACCGGCACTGCGATGGCCAGGTACACCACGGCCGCGGCTCCCCGCGTTAGACGCATTCGGCGAGTTGCGATCATGGGGGCAGTCATCTCAGCGGCGCAGCAACGCCGGCACCACTGTCACCTCCACGGGCAGCCGGAACACTTCGCCGCCCACGTTCAGCATGATCACCAGCGCATACGCACCGCGTGTGGCGTGCGCGGGAACGTCGACAACGGCGACGCCGTCCACGAACTTCGCGGAACGGCCCCATCCCAGGGGCGCGACCGCGGCCGTCATCTTCGCGTCCGGGCCGGTTTCCAGACGGACTTCGACGGACTCGCCGGGATGGGCGGACGCGCGGGGCAGCGTCACCCGCACCGGCGGCGCTCCGCGAGAGATGTCCATCCCGTCCTTGCCGACGAGGAACACCGGCTCGTTCCGCTCCAGCAGCAGAACACGGTCCATCCCCTCCGGGGCGCATCGCGCCGGCAGGCCGACCATGTCGAACACCTCAACCCCCTCGCCGGATACGTGGAGTCGCACCAACTGTGTCGCTGCCGTCGACCACAACACCGCAATCCGCTGATCGCCGCGCCGGAAGACGAACGCGAGCAGGTCGTCGCCCAAAGACAGCTCCCCCTCGAAGACGGCCGAGCCGATCAGCCGGCCCACCGTCGCCAGCGCCCGATAGCCGATCTTGGGCGTCAGGTCGTTGCGCACCAGGCCGAAGTGGTGCTCGTTGTAGTACGGGTCCCACCCGTCCTCGCGGAAGTCGTACCACGCCACGCTGCGGGCCGCCCCGGAGGCCAGGGCGGACACGTACGTGCGCGACACGTGGTTCGCCTGGTCCCGCTCGCTCAATCCGCCGATATGCGACGGCCAGCCCATTTCCGTGATCCATACGTCACGCCCGCCCACCTGCTTCTGCACGTCGCGCAGCTCCTGCATGAACTTCTTCGGATCCAGGTGGCTCCGGTACGGATGAATGGTCAGGGCGTCGAACGGACTGCCGTGGTCCAGCACCATCTGGATGAACCCCGTGTCGATGCCCGCCGTCGAACAGCCCAGGACCTGCGCCTCCGGGTCCACCGCCTTGATCGCCTCGTACGCCCGCGTCAGCAAACGCGCGTACAGGTCTTTCGGCCCCGGCCAGAAGAAGATGTTCGGCTCGTTCCAGATCTCCCAGTGCTTGATGCGGTGCCCATAACGCTTCACCAGCGACTGAAGGTACGCGCAGTACGGCTCAATGAACTCGTCCGTCATGGGCGGGCCCGTCCATGCGGTGTAGTAACAGCAGAGGGCGTAGACGCTGATGCCGTGCTCCGCGGCCGTCTCAACCATTTGGTCGAAGAACTCGAAACGCTGCTCGCCCTGCACCGGCTCGATCCAGTTCCAGTGGAACTCCTCCCGCGTCCACTTCACGCCGGCCCGGGCCGCCAGGTCGCACATGCGGATCATCCACTCCTTCCCCTCGGGGTGCCCGTGGAAGCGGTAGAGATACATGCCCACGCCCATGCGACTGGCCGGATCGAGCGACCGGTCGGGCTCGCCCTCCGGCGGTTCCGCGATGGTCACGCTCGCTTCGGGCGTGGTCAGGCCGGCACACGTGAATTGGAAGCGGCCCTCCACGCAGCCCGGCTGCCAGGGCACAACCATCTGCTGCATCACGCGGCGACCCGCCGGCGGCAGGGTCAGCGGCGTGGATGTCGTCGCAGGGGCAGCGGACGTGCGGGATGGGACGGTCGTATGGAACTCACCGGCCAGCGGCGCGTCGGCCAGGCTCCGCAGGACCACGCGGAACTCCGCCTTGCCGTCCGCGTTTCGCTGTACGCTGGGCACCATGCTGACCGTCTCGCCGGCCCGCTCGTAGTCCGTGGTGAATTCGAGCTTCCGCGGACGGATCGTGCCGCGCTCCGTTTCACCCTTGCGGCTCAGGATCAGCGCGGACAGCCGAAGCGGGTATCGCACGATGCCGTCGTCCTCGCCTCCGAAGTGCCGCCATGTGGTCAGGTCGCCCATCGGCACTTCAAAGACCATCGTGCCGGTTCGGTCCAGCGTACCCAGCGATCGTTCGAAAAGCTGGAAGTGCGAGCCGAGCCGGGCGAGCAACTCGTGCCCGGAACCGTCGCTGTCCACGGTCAGCCGCAGAGCGGTCGGCTTGCCCAGGATGCCCTGCTCGTACGGCAGGGCGCTTTGCCCGGACGCCTCGGTCAGCACGTAGGACCAGGAGCCCGCCTGGAACCCGCCGCCCTCCGCCCCGGAGTACCCCCACGGGTCCGGCGCCTGAAACTCCGACTCGACGTACGTGGTGCGGGCCACGCCGTCTTCGGCGTCCAGCGTATGGACCCACTGCACGTCATCGATCCAGATGGGGCCCGCGCGGTCGCCGCCGTCGTTCTCCACCAGAATGTGAAAGTCCCGCGGCGGACCGCGGAACGTGCCGTCGCCGCCCCAGGAATACTCCCACCGGTCCAGCCGGATCTCGACCTGCTGCCAGTCCGGGTAGTGATACGAGAGATTCTTCTGAAACGTCTCGTTGTCCTGGTCCTTCGCCCGGACGATCAACAGGTTGCCCGCGGGTTTTTTGACCCAGAACCGCACCGCCTGCACCGGCGGCTCCGTCGGCAGCGGCACGATGGCCGCCACGTACTGCCCGCCGTTGCGGAAGTCGTAACGCAGCTCCAGGGAGCCGGCCCCTGCGTGCCCGACGTCCGCCGCCCAGGCCAGCGACCCCACCGCCCCCGGCCACTCCGACCCGTTGCTGAACGACCACTCCTGCACCGATGCTTGCGTGTCAAACGTCAGGTCCGCGGGAATCACCGCGGCTGGGCGCGTTTGGGGGCTTGTCGCGATCGGCCCCGCGGTTTCCGAGCATCCGACCAGCACCAGGACCGGAAAAGACAGGATAACGCGACCCAATCCACACCGGCGTACGGCAGATTCGTGCAGAATCATGAATTCATTCCTTGCACACAGGGTTTAACGTCCCGAGGGTGTCAACCTCCGGCGGCACGTTCGTTTCATCGGAGGTGGATTGTACGGGCAACGGCGGGTTGTGATAAGGCGGGCAATCGCGAAGCGAAAACGTCAGCGGATGACGCCTTCTTGACGACTGCGCGCTTCGCTCGCACGATGTTCAACCATGAGCGGCAAACCATGCCTGATCGACCTCTCCGGCCAATGGTCACTTAGCGGCTTTGACGGATACGGAGAGATGACGCACGTGCGGGCGATCCCCGCGGGGTTGGAGAACTTCGCTTGGGTGGAGGCGCGAGTGCCCGGATCCGTGTACCTGGACCTGATGCGGGCGGGGTGGATCGACGATGTCTACGCCGGATGCAACACGCTGGCCGCCCAGTGGGTGGAACAGCAGTACTGGTTCTATCGACGGCGGTTTGACGTTCCGCGCGATCTGCCGGCCCGGCGGCGGTGGCTGGTCTTCGACGGGCTCGATCTGGACGCCCACGTCTTTCTGAACGGGCAACACGTCGGCGAGCACCACAACGCGTTCCGCCCCTTGCGGATCGACGTGACCGATCGGCTCCACGAGCGAGACAACGACCTGCTCGTCCGCGTGGATGCCGGCCTGCTCGCCAACGCGGACCGGCCTGCCGGCGACTATTACCTGGAAGTCATCGCGTCTTCCACGAAGCGGCCGTTTCTTCGCAAGCCGCACTTCGCCTGCCGCTGGGACTGGTCGCCCCGGCTCATCAATGCCGGCATCACCGGGCCGGTTCGACTCGAAGCGTGCGACCTGGCCCGGCTGGCGCAGGTGACCGTCACGCCGGCGATGTCGCCCGATCACAAGCAGGCCGTGCTGCACGTTCGCGGATTCGTCGAGAACGTGACCGACGCGAGCCGGCCGCTCACACTGGTGGCCGCGATACCCGGCACAGACATCGCGACCCGCACCGAGGCGATGGTCGCCCCCGGCGAAGCGGAAATCCGCTGCGACCTCACCGTCGAGAAGCCGCGCCTCTGGTGGCCCCGGTCGCAAGGCGAGCCGCATCTCTACCCCGTTGAAGTGACACTGTTTTGCGATGGCCGGCCGCTCGATGCCTGGACCGGCCATACCGGCATCCGCTCCGTCGAGGTCCGCCAGGAGCCCGCCGAGGACCGCGGAACGCTCTTCCACCTCGTCATCAACGGCCACCCGATCTTCTGCAAGGGCGCCAACTGGGTGCCGGCCGACCTGCTCTGGCCGCGAGTGACGCGAAACGATTACGACGCGCTCGTGGCACTGGCCGCCGAGTGCGATTTCAACCTGCTCCGCGTCTGGGGTGGCGGGCGGTGGGAAGACCACGCGTTTTTCGACGCATGCGACCGCCTGGGCATCCTCGTCTGGAACGACCTGCCCTTTGCGTGCTGTCAGTACCCCGGGGACGATCCGGCGTTCTGTGCGGAAGTGGAACGCGAGGTCCGCCACAACGTGTGCGAGCTGTCCCGGCACCCCAGCCTGGCCCTCTGGTGCGGCAACAACGAGAACGAACTGGGCGTCACGGATGGTTGGATCGTCGGACGCGATCCCGCCGCCCGGCCCGACCGGGCCCTCTCATTCGAGTTGCTCCCGCGTGTCATCGCCGAGGAAGACAACTCGCGTCCGTACTGGCCGACCTCGCCGTGGTCGCCCGACGGCGCCCATCCCAACGCGCAGCACACGGGCGACCAGCACCCGTGGCACGTCGGCCTCGGCTCCGCCAAGGGTGACTTCTGGCAATACCGCGACGACGCCAGCCGGTTCCCCAACGAAGGCGGTCTGCTTGGGCCCAGCACGCCGGCCACGCTGCGGCAGATTCTCCCGCCGGAGCAGCGACGCGTCGGCAGCCGTACCTGGCTGCACCACGACAACACGCAGAACACCTGGCGCGGCGAGCCGATGATCGACAACATGCTGCGACTGCATTTGTGCGAATCACCGCGGGACCTCCGGTTTGACGATTACGTCCGCTACGCCGGCCTGCTGCACGGCGAAGCCCTGGAGACGGCCATCGACAACTGGCGCCGGCGCAAGTTCGAATCCGCATCCGCGGTGTTTTGGATGTTCAACGACACCTGGCCTGCCTGCACAAGCTGGACGCCCATCGATTATTACCGCCGCCGCAAGCCGGCGTTCTGGTTCGTCAAGCGGGCGTTCGCGAACCTGCGCGTCATCTGCGTGGAGCTGAAAGACGAGTGGGGCGTCTTCGTCGTGAACGACTTCCTGGAGCCTCGCCCGCTGCACGTCCGCTACGGCCTCTTTGCCCTCGCCGGCGGGCGGCCGGTGGACCAAGGCCTCGATCTGACCTGCCCGGCCAATGCCGCGGTGGTCGCTGCTCGCCTGCCGCTTTCGGATTGGGACGCGGCCGGTGTGGACACGCACGGTGCCTTCGCGGTGCTCAGCGATGCGACCGGCCGGGAGCTATCCACGCACCGGTTGTTCCGCGCCCGGTTCAGGGACCTGAAGTGGACCCCGGCCGCCGTGACCTGCAAACCCCACGCGGACGGGCTGCGGCTCCAGAGCGAATCCTTCGCGTGGTCGGTCTGCCTGGACGACACGGGCGAACACGCTCTGCCCGCGAACTGCGTGGACCTGATCCCCGGGATTGAACGCTCGCTGCCCTGGCCGTCGTCCCTTCCACCGCCGACGGCGCTCGCGGCGAACCCGCCCCAGGAAATCCTCCATCCCGGACGGGCCCCATAGACCGGCTGGAAAGCCGGTCCCACAGAAGGGAAAGCCGGTCCCACAGATTCGGGGTCCGCCGTGCGGACCAGGATCACTATTCTGCTTCTGCGTGCTGTCCCTCGCCCGGCGCTGATGCGGGTTGCGTCGTCGGTCGTTTGTCCGGCGGCACGAGCATCACGCCCAGGTTGTTCGCGACCAGCCGGGGCGGGCGGTCCGACGGCGTGTTCACGATCTTGTGTTCGCCCGTCTCGGGGTCTTGCAGCACCATCGTGGTGGACCCGCCGCCGTCGAAGTTCAGCGCCTGATGCGCGCCCAGGTCCAGGAAATACTGTCCCAGTTCGTGCAGCGTAATGCCCTCGCTGACGCCCTTCTGCCGTCCGTCAAAAACCGCCAGCCACAGCGTGACGCCGTCCTTGTCCACGCCCACCGCCGTTCGCGGATTGACGCCCACGAACCCCGGCGCCTGTTTGGACGCCGTCCGCTCCACCACGTCCCGTCCGTTTTCGACGAGCATGTGAAACCCCGACACGGCCTCTTCGACCTGCTCCAGGTCATACGGCGGGTTGCCGATCCGGATGCGGCCGTCCTTACGCACGATGAACGCTCCGAACCGTTCGTCCGGCGGCGAATACACCTGCCCCTCGCACGCGCCGAGGCCCACCACCTGCATCGGCTCGCCCGACTCCTTGCGAAACGGCCCGAACGCGCTGGCGTTCACCGCAAACTGCACGTTGCGACGCTTGGCAAAGTCCAGCGTACGCTCGCATCGCGTCTCAAACTCCGGCTGCACGTCTTCCGAGCCGCAGGTCGCCACAAGACGCACGTCCGGGTGTTTCAGGTCGACCCGGGCCACCCATGCCCGCAGCGGCCGCGGCTGCTCGTACCGTTCATACGTCAACTCCAGCGCCGGGTACGGGCGGGTCGTCTCCTTCTCCACCGGGTTGCGGAACGGGGTGACCGGTTGCGTTGCGGCCGGCTGCGTGGTCTGCGCCGACACCGGCGCCAACCCCATCCAGCAGAACACCGCAATTGCCGCATACCCCGGGACCCTGTGGTTGCTCATTCGTTGTCTCTTCTCGCTGTTCAGCAATGCCATACCGCTCTTCTCCCTTTTCTCCCGTTCGATCGCCGGTTTGCTCCGGGCACGCAGTATACCGGACGGCGGCAACCCCGGGGAGAACGTCTCCGAAACCCGGATCTCCCATTTGGATGGTGTGCCCGCCAATCGAACGGGCTGGGGCGATTCCCTCCCGGTTGCCGCGGCGGGCGTCGGCCTCACCGGCCGGCCCATGCTCAGGCTTCGGCCGGCCTTCCATCCGCGGCCGTCGGCGCGGCAGGACGGCGGGGACGTGGTGAAGTCGTGCAAAGCCTGGGAAACAGTCGTCCGAGGCTCTCGTCCAGTTGACGCATCGATAACGGTTCTCGCACAACCTGCCAGCCGTCGCCCGGTTGTCCGATGTCCTGCCCATCCCACGCCTTCGACAGGACCAGCAGCCCGCCGGGGCGCTTCAGGAGTGTTTGCACGGACTGGAGCCTCGCCTGCGTGGGCAGACCGGTGGTTGCGTCCACGACGCAGAGCGCCGTTGCGCTCGCCCCGCTGGAGGGGCCGTCCAGCGGCTCGACGAATGTCGTCAACCCGCAGGCATGCGCCAGCCAGACGGCCGGAAGGTGGACCGGGCACGGGTCACACGGGACATAGACGACGACGGGCTTCTCCGCGTCTGCCGCAAGCGGGGCCTTCTGCTCCTCGGATGACGAATCGTCGAACAGTCCCAACATGAGTATCGTCTCTCGCATCCGCTCCGCGAGGGACTGTCGCAGCGCCGCGGCGTCCAGGTTCGCCAGAAACGGCAAGCGCGAGAGGAGGGAGGCGGGGATCGCCGGCAGGTAATCCGCCAGGCCGCTGCGGAACCCGAACGCCAGGGCCAGGCCGTCCGCCAGTTGAACCCGAAGCGTGGCCTCCTCCGTGGGGTCAAACGGCTGCGTCTCGTCCCAGTGGCGGTGATGCTCCCCGACCGGCTCGATGATGGTCGAGGGCAAACCCCAGCGAAGCAGCATCTCGGCGCCCAGTTCCGCGTGGTTGTGCCCGAGCAGCGTTCCTTCATCCGCCAATCCGGCCGTCTCGGCCAGGGCCTGGATCTGCTCGGGGGCCGAGTCGATCACCATGAACTTTCCCACGTCGTGCAGCAGCCCGATGAGGTAATCGTCGCTGCCGACCCGCCGGCTGCGCTCGGAATCCATGAGCGTGCCGACCATCGCCGTGGCAAAAGAGTGTTCCCAGAGCCGGATGTACGCGCCGGACGCGTCCGCCTCCCGGCTCACCGTTCGCAGAATCGCCATTCCGGCGGCCATCTGCCGGACCGCGCTGAAACCCAGGCGGGCGACTGCTTCATCCACCGTCGAGATGCGCCCCCGCTCGACTCCGTGGCCGCACGAGTTGGCCAGCGCCAGCACGCGGGACGTCAGGGCCACGTCCCGCTCGATCGCCCGCGCCAGCTCGCCTCGATCCGCATCTCGGTTGCCGGCCAGCACCAGCACTTCACAGACGACGCTGGGCAGCGCGGTGATCTGGTTGACGCCGGCAATCCGGCCGCCCGCGGCGGCCGGTTCCGTTATGGCGACCCGAGCCGCCCGCGCGGGACGGGGCGTTGCCGTGCGGGGTGGGGTGTGCGGCTCTCGCGCGGCGGCCGTCGGCGGGCTGCGCAATGCGGCCGCGTCGGGCGGGGCCGGGGCCTCACGCTCAATCAGGGACGCGAAAAGCTCCGCCTGCATCCGGCTCGCCAACTGCACCACGTGCGCGCCAAACTGGCTGGCGGCACACTTGTGCAACTCGGCCACAATGGCGCCCGGCTCCATGCGGGGCCGGTGGGGTCGGCCGGAGTACATGGACTCAACGGCGTCCGCCACCGAGAGAATCTGGGCCGTCAGGGGAATGTCAGTGCCCTTCACGCCGAGCGGCCCGGTCCCATCCGCCCGTTCGTGGTGAAACCAGACCGTTTCCAGCACTGCGGGGAAGTCATAGAACCCCAGGCTCAGCAGTTGACCGCTCAGGCGGACGTGAGAGTCGGCCAGCTTTTGCTCGGCCTCGTCGAACGTGCGATCCGTCGACAGAAGCGTGTCCGGCACGCCGTGCAGGCCCACGTCGCAGTACCGGGCCCCGATCCGCAGCGCCATGATCGACTCCTGGGGAAGATCGAGGGCGATACCCAGACGCGTCGCGATATTCTCCACCCGGCCCGCCTTGCCGTCCAGGTACGGCAGGCGGCGCTCCAGCAACTCAACCATCTTGTCCAGATAGCAGCAGTCCTTGCTCTTGGAGCTGAAATCGCCCCACCCTCCGGAAGGCTGGCCCGATCGTGCGGCGGCCGGACGTGCTGTGATTCCGATCCGGGAATCTGCCATGATTGTCCCTTTCTATTCCGTGGTCGCGAACCCGACTGGCTACGCCAGCCGGGAGAGGTCGCTGGATCGCCCCCGGCGACGGTGTTCTGCTGTGGACCTTGGCTCCGAAGGGGACGGCGAGCCGGCCGTGTGGAATCACGCTGCGGACCTGCCGTCGCGCCGCGCCGGAGACGCCGGCGTGATGCATAGACTGTCCCCCTCTGTGAGAAGGCACCCAAACCCGAAATGACGAAACAGAACTCGGGATTCGCGCCGCCAGCCTACCGTGGCCGCACGACGCGCATCCAGCCTTCGATCTGAAGCAGGCTGATGCGGGTGTCCCTTCCATTGCTCGTGAACGGCAACTCGTTCACATTCATTACCCGCAACCGCCGCCCAACACAAGTCAAATCTGAGTTCCAGTTACCCTGAAGAGCTTGCAGCGGGAACAGACGGCCGGGGGACACCGGCGTCCGGGTGGCTGAGACCCGGCTCCAGTCCGGTCACTGCACGCGCTTGTAAGGGCTGTAGTCTCCGCCGTCGGCCATTACGGGCTGAAGAACACACGCGGTGTGCGCAGGGACGGTGACGCGGATGAGGCCCGATTCGGCCTGGGCCTCCACGTCGCTCAGGGCGTCACGCACCTTGGCGAAATTCATGAGCTTCGAGTCGCGGACCGGCAGGACCTCCGTGACGGCCTTGCTCGTGGGGTTGGCGACCACGATGACCAGTTCGCCGATCCGGTCCGTCGACCGCTGGAAGGCCAGGAGCGTTTCGGAGTCCAGCCGGCGGAAGTCGCCGATCTGCAGGGCCCGGCTGCCCCGTCGCAGCCCGATGAGCCGGCGCATCCATTGCATATCCGGGTTGTCGTCAGAGACGAGGTCCCACCGCATGGGGCCGCGCATCTCCGGGTCCAGCTTGCCCTCCATGCCGACCTCCACGCCGTAGTAGACGTTCGGCGAACCGGGCAGCGTGAACTGAAGCACCTGGGCCATCCGCTGCGGCCACGCCGGCGGCAGAAGCGTCCTGAGCCGCGGCACGTCGTGGTTGTCCAGCACGAGCCACGCCTTGAGGATGGGGTCCAGCCCGGCGTCGGCGATCATGGTCTCCACCAGCCGGCCCGCCGCCGGTCCGGACAGGTGACCCTGCACCAGGTTCAGGATGATGCCGCGGGCGTGGAAGTTCATCACCGCATCCACGGCCGGGCTCCACTCCTGTGGATAGTTCCAGATCTCGCCGACCACCAGCGAGCCGGGCCTGGCCCGGTGGGCGGCCTCGGTCAGTTCGCTCAGGAAGCGGAACCCGATGTCATGCGCGACGTCCAGCCGCCAGCCGTCCACACCGTCGCGGAGGTAGCCCTGCACCACGGAGTCCGGATCGCCGTAGAGGCGAGCCCGCACCGCCGGGTTTTCCAGACGAAGTTCCGGCAGATTCGGCACGTTGGCCCAGGCCCGGTATCCGTGCTTGTACCGCTTGTCGATGAAGAACCAGTCACGCTTGGGGCTCTGCGGGTCGGCCAGGGCCTCCTGGAACCACGCGGAGTGCCGTCCCATGTGGTTGAACACGCCGTCCAGCACCAGCTTCAGGCCGCGCTCGTGGCAGGCGTCGGCCAGGGCCTTCACGTCGTCGCGCGTGCCATACTCCGGCGACACCGCGAAGTAGTCCAGCGCGTCATACTTGTGATTCGTGTACGCGTGGTGGATGGGGTTCAGGTACAGCACGTCCACGCCCAGCCCGGCCACGTAATCCAGCTTGCCGCGCAGGCTGGCCAGGTCGCCGCCCCAGAAGTCGATCTCCTGGGTCCAGACCTGCGCGTCGGGCAGAAACGTGCCGCGCTTCGGCGTTTCCGACCACGAACGCAGCCGCTTGGGCGCCGGATAGAGATGCCGCTTGGCCTCCAGGTCCGCCGGCGGGGCGAACCGGTCCACGATCACCTGGTACACGATCGCCCCGTTTCGCCAGTCCGCCTCTCGCGCCGCGAGGACCGGGCCGCGCTGGCGATCGTATTCACTCGCGTAATCGGACTCGCCCGCCGGCATCGTCGTCACCGTCCCCACATCCGCGTCGCAGCCGGCCATCACAGCGGCCAGCAGCACCACACCGAATCGCCTCACCATGTTCCGCGCCCTCCGCATCCTCCGGTCTTCCGCACCGGAGTGAGCGATTGTCGGGGATGGCGGAACGACGGGCAAGGGCGATCCGGAGTCTCGGGATCGGCCCGGTGGCGTGGCCGGGCCGGGTCAGCCGGTCGATCGGGGTCCCGTCGAGAGGTCCCCGCCGGTCTTGACGGCGCACACGCGTGGTTCTGACGGCTCGCCTTCCTTGGCTCACAGACGACACGTGGCTCCGGCTACCGGTGCGGACCGCTATTCCCGGACCAGCACCGCCGTCGCCCAGGACGACGGATCGGTGAACCAGTACAGGTCATCGCCTACGGTGAGATACTGTTGCCCGTGGTCCGTGTCCTCCAACATGTAGTGAAAGCCGATGCGCGGATGCTCAACCGGGTCCCAGCCGGGCAGAGCGCGGGCGTGGACGTGGACCTCGAGCGTATAGCCGGTGCGGGTGACGCGGGCGGCCACCGTGAAATCCGACGGACTGACCGGTGGCGCGTGCTCTCGGGCCTGCGTGAACTTGCCGGCGCCGGCAGTCGGCCGGTCACCGCGGGGCCCGGCGCCGGTGGGCAGGATGTAGACCTGCCGGCAGAACCGCGACGCGCGGCGGATGTTCCGGGCGTCCCGCGTGTCGATGCACAGCCGAAGATTGTCGCCCTGCCAATAGGCAAGTGGATCGCAGCGCAACGGCTGCCGCTTGCCCTCCACGCGGCAGGCCACAAACAGCCCGCTCTCGTGCCAGCCCGCCCAGACCGGCGCGAACGTCCGCGCGTTGTCCAGTTCACCCAGGTCGGGCAGCCGGTATGCGTCCGTCCACCCGGTCAGCTTGCCGTCCAGCGCCGGCGGCGTCACGAACCGCCGCAGCGGGAACTCGAAGTCAAACAGGAATCGGTTCGGCACAAGCTGAGTCACGGCCGACTACCCCTTGTGGGACCGGCTTTCCAGCCGGTCTCTCGCATTGTTGTGGGACCGGCTTTCCAGCCGGTCTCTCTCTCGGTCACCAGACCCATCGACGACCTGCCCGCACCGCGTCCGGCGCATCGAATCCTCCATTTGCCATTGGACATTTGACATTTGCCATTGCTCATTTGCCATTCGCCGCACCTTCCCCTCCGGCCAGTTCCAGGCTCGCCCGGACTACCAGGCCCAGCGGCCCCGCGTCCACGTCGCCGGTACGCTTCATCCAGAAACTCACCCAATCCATCCCGCGGTGGTTGCGAATCTCCGGCCTTCGGCCCAGTTGCTCGATCTGCGTAGGCGTCACGGCCCCCGTGGGCGTCTGAAACTCCACCCGCAGTCCCTGGGCCTGGTTTGTCACGATCCGGCCCAGCCGACACTCCACGCGCGGATGCCGCAGCATGACGGCCGTCTTCTGAGACCAGTCCGCCTCGATCCTCGGGGCCAGTTTCTTGAGCCGTCCCAGCAGTTCCACCAACGCCGTCGGTTGCCACGCAACGCGGCCCGTCGCACGGATCCCCTGCTGCGACAGGTGCCACGCCTGGCCGTCCGCCTTCCAGGGCTCGGCCGCGGCCGGGTCGGACCGGAGCTGTTCGATCATGCGGAAGTACGCGGCCGCCGCCTGCTTGAGCACCTTCGTCATCGCGGCTTTCTTCACGTCCTTCATGTCGTGCAGGTGCAGGCGAACGTCTTCATATTCCGGGCCGCTGGAGACGACATCCACGCGCGGCCATTGCCCGTAGGCGGGCACATCCTCCCGCTCGTCCAGCGTGCGGATGTCCAGCTTCTTCCGCAGCGCCTCCCCGTCAAACGAACCGGGCGGCACGCGCAGCGTGACGTCCAGCAGCCAGCGGCCCTGGGTGCGCGCGTGGAAGAACCACGGACCGCGGCTGCCCGGGGCGCGAATCTCCACCCGGGCCCGGTCGTTCCAATCCGTCGGGGCGAAGCCGCCGATGCCCTCCAGAACGGCCACCAGCCACTCCAACACCTCCGACTTCCACTCGATGGGCTTTCCGGTGTGGGAACGCCGGTCGCGCAGGTGCCACGATCGACCGTCCCGTTGCCAGGGCAGTCTGGCGTCTGCCTCCGAATCGGGGAGCGAGACCGGTTTGGCCAGTTCGGTTTCGGCCGCCGCCTGCTTGCGGGGGTCAAACACTTCCCGCACGGCGTGGGGGCTTGCCTCCAGGATCGGCCGCAGCGCCTGCCCAGTGTGCGACGACGCGCACCGCGCGAGCTTTTCCGGCGTGCCGGCCGCCACGATGAGCCCGCCGGCGTCGCCCGCCTCCGGCCCCAGGTCGATGATCCAATCGGCCGTTTTGATGACGTCGAGGTTGTGCTCGATGCACACCACCGTGTTGCCCAGATCGACCAGCCGATGGATCACGCGCAGCAGCTTGCGAATGTCGTCAAAATGGAGTCCCGTGGTCGGCTCATCCAGGATATAGAGCGTCTTGCCGGTCTGCGGGCGGCCCAGCTCCGCGGCGAGCTTGACGCGCTGGGCCTCGCCGCCGGAGAGGGTCGGCGCGGGCTGGCCCAGCGGAACGTAGCCTAAGCCCACATCGTCCAGCATCTGGAGCATCCGCCGCAGCTTCGGAACGCGGGCGAAGTGCTCCAGCGCCTCTGCAGCCCGCATGTCCAGCACGTCGGCGATGGATTTGCCCTTGTAGCGAACCTCCAGCGTCTCTGCCGTGAAGCGTCGCCCCTGGCAGTTCTCGCACGTCACCCAAACGTCAGGCAGAAAGTGCATTTCCACCCGAACCTGGCCCATGCCTTCGCACTTCTCGCACCGCCCGCCCGGCCGGTTGAAGCTGAACCGGTTGGCGGTGTAGCCGCGAACCTTCGCGTCGGGCAGGCGGGCGTACAGTTCGCGGACCAAGTCAAACACGCCGGTGTACGTGGCGGGGTTGCTGGACGGGCTGTTTCCAATGGGCGACTGGTCGACGTTGATGACCTTGTCCACGTGTTCCAGCCCGGCGATGCGGTCGTGCCCGCCCGGGACCACGCGGGCGCGGTGAATCCGCATGGCCAGCGCCTTGTACAGAATGTCCGTCACCAGCGAGCTCTTGCCGCTGCCGGACACCCCGGTGACGGCAATGAACCGGCCCAGCGGAAACGCGACGTCGATCTCTTTGAGGTTGTTCTGCCGCGCGCCGAGAATCCAGAGCCAGCGGTCCGGCACCACATCCGCGGGCTCCTCGCGATCCGCGTCCGCCTGGTATTCCCTCGGCTCCTTCACCGGCCGGCGGTTCGTCGGCACGGGGATGGCCTCGCGGCCGGAGAGATACCCGCCGGTGAGCGAGGTCTTGCGGGTGCGAATGCGGCCGGGCGTGCCGGTGGCCACGATTTCGCCGCCGTCCGAGCCGGCGCCGGGTCCGAAATCCAGTACAAAGTCGCCGTGGTCAATCACATCGCGATCGTGCTCGACGATCAGCAGCGTGTTGCCGAGGTTGCGCAGGTGTTTCAATGCCGCGATGAGCCGGCCGGTGTCGCGCGGGTGTAGCCCGATGGTCGGTTCGTCCAGCACGTAGAGCACGCCGGTCAGCCCGCTGCCGATCTGCGACGCAAGCTGGATTCGCTGCGCTTCGCCGCCGGAAAGCGTGGCTGCCCCGCGGTGCAGCGTGACGTAATCCAGCCCCACGTCCACCAGGAACCGCAAACGCGACGTGATCTCGTGCAGAAGCTCTCCGGCAATCTTCCGACGCCGCCGGTCCAGCCGAAGCCCTTCAAAGAACGACAGGGCCTCGGCCAGCGACAGCGCGCAAACCTCGTGCAACGTCCGCCCTTCCAGACGAACGGCCGCCGCGTCCGGCCGCAACCGCCCGCCGTGGCAGGTCTGGCACGGCACGTCGGTGACCAACTCCTCCAGCCGCTTGCGATACTGCCAGCTCACCCGCGTGGCCCGGTCAATCGCCGGGAAGAAACCCCGCCAGCGAAAACGCATTCCGCCCGAACCCGCCTGGATCCAATCGTCCCCCGTGCCGTGCAGCAGGTCGGTCCGCTGCCGCTCCGAAAGCTGATTCCACGGCCGATGGGGCTCAAAGCCCAGGTGATCCGCCAGCGCGCCAATGAGCCGGCCCAACGGACCGTCCGCGTCCACCTTCGTCCAGCCCGCGATCGCGCCATCCAGCAGTGATCGCGTCGGGTGGAGTACGATGGCCGTCGGGCTCGCCCCGAGCTGCGTACCCAAACCCTCGCACGACGGACACCAGCCCAGGCGGCTGTTGAACGAAAAGTGATGCGGCGTCAGTTCCTCGTAGCTCCGCCCGCACTGCTCGCACGAGTACAACTGGGAGAAGCGCAGATCACGCCCGGCGCCGCGCCTCTTCGATCGCTTGCCGGCTTTCTCATCCTCCAGCACCTGCACGAGCAGCACGCCGTTGCCCACGGACAGGGCCTGCTCGATGCTGTCCGCGATGCGCGACGCGGAGGTCGGTCGGATCAGCACACGGTCAACCACGACTTCGATCCGATGCCGCTGCCGCCGGTCAATGTCGATGACCTCATCCAGCGCCCGGACCTCCCCGTCCACGCGCACCCGCAGGAAGCCGCTGCTGCGCACGCGGTCCAGCAGGTGGCCGTAGCTTTCGGTGCCCGCCCGCTCCACCGGTGCCAGCAGCATGGCCTTGGTGCCCTTGGGCAGGGTCAGGACGCGTTCGATGATCTCGTCGGACGTCTGCGTGCCGATGGGCACCTGGCATCGCGGGCAGTATGCCTGACCCACCCGCGCCCAAAGCACGCGCATGTAGTCGTAAATCTCCGTGACCGTGCCGACGGTCGAACGCGGCGAGCGGACCGTGTTCTTCTGCTCGATGCTGATGGCGGGTGACAGCCCGGTGATGTGGTCCACCTTCGGCTTTTGCAACTGCCCGACGAATTGGCGGGCGTACGCGCTGAGGGATTCCACGTATCGCCGCTGCCCCTCGGTGTAGATCGTGTCCAGCGCCAGGCTGCTCTTGCCGCTGCCGGACGGGCCGCAGAAGACGGTGGTCTTCTCCCGCGGCAGCGCAACAGTCACGTTTTTGAGGTTGTGCTGGCGGGCGCCGGTGACGGTGATTTGCCTGGCCGAGCCGGATTCCGTCGTCTTCCCCCGGCGCCGGCCGCCTGTTGCCTTTGCCTGCGGCGGTCGTTCTTCCAGGCCCAGGACCGGGCGGAGCACCTGCCCGGTGTAGCTGCCCGCCACCGCCGCGACTTGCTCCGGCGTGCCCTCCGCGACAATCCATCCGCCGTCCTCGCCGCCCTCCGGACCCAGGTCGATGACCCAATCCGCCGTTTTGATGACGTCCAGGTTGTGCTCGATGACGACCACCGTGTTGCCGGCATCCACAAAACTGTGCAGGACCGCCAGCAGCCGGCGGATGTCCTCGAAGTGCAGCCCGGTCGTCGGCTCGTCCAGCAGGTACAGCGTCCGGCCAGTCGCCTTCTTGACCAACTCGCGGGCCAGTTTGATCCGCTGCGCTTCGCCGCCGGACAGGGTGGTGGAGGATTGCCCCAGCTTGACGTAGTCCAGGCCCACGTCGTGGAGCGTCTGGAGCATCGAGGCGATGGCCGGGACGTTCGCGAAGTGCTCCAGGGCCTGCTGGACGTCCATCTCCAGCACGTCGGCGACGCTCTTGCCCTTGTAGTGAATCTGGAGAGTTTCGCGTGAAAATCGGTGACCCTGGCAAACTGGGCAAGTTACCCAGATGTCGGCCAGGAAGTCCATTTCCACCCGGTTTGCCCCGTTGCCCTCGCACGCTTCGCACCGCCCGCCGCCCGTGGCGCCGGTGTGGACGTTGAAGCTGAACCGACCGGGGCGGTAGCCGCGGACCTTGGCATCCGGCAGGCGGGCGTAGAGGCTGCGGATCTGGTCAAAAACCTTGATGTAGGTGGCGGGGTTTGAGCGGGGCGTCCGCCCGATAGGGGACTGGTCGATGTCGATGACCTTGTCGAGGTGGTCGGCCCCTGTGATTTTCGTGTGTCGTCCGGGCCGGGCCTTCTCGGCGCCGTTCAGGTCACGGGCCAGTTGTTCGCGCAGGATGTCGTTGACCAGTGAGCTTTTGCCGCTGCCGCTGACCCCGGTGACGCAGACGAACCGGCCCAGGGGGATGTGTACGTCGATGTCCTTGAGGTTGTTGTGGGCCGCCCCGACGACGGTCAGCCACTTGACGGCCCCGTTCCCCCCGGCCTGCCGGCCCTCCTGCGTTTGCCCAACCCTGCGAGCCACGAGTGCGACGCCCCTGCCTTCCCGCAAAACCGGGAATTCTAGCCCGTTTCCGCTCGCCCGCCAACGCTTGCAAGAGCGGCGGGTTCCCGTACACTGCAGCGACCCTGGGCAGGTCCGCCGCGACGGCGCGGGCGGGCGGCGACTCGCTGAAAGACCCGGGGCGAGCCCGGAAAGCAGCGCGATCCGACCCATGCAGACGGGTTCTCCGAATCTTCACGAGCCGGACGCGGCGTTCTTCGAGCACCCGCCGGGGTATCGACTGCGCCGGTTCCGCAACTGGTTTTTCCTGGGGCTGCTGTACGCGTCGTACTACCTCTGTCGCTACAACCTGGGAATCGTCTCGCCGGAGCTTCGCGAGGAGTTCGGCTTCAACAACGAGCAGTACGGAGCCATCAACAGTGCCCGCGACGGCGGATACGCGGTGGGGCAGTTTGTCAACGGCCTGTTTGCCGACCGCCTGGGCGGCATCCAGTCCATGGCCATCGGAGCCCTGGGCACAATCATTCTGAACGTCTGCTTCGGACTCACCTCGTGGTCGGCCATTTCCTGGATGCTCGTGGCCCTGGTGACCATTCGGCTGTTCGACGGCTACATGCAGGCGTTCGGGGCGCCGGGCATGGTGAAGATCAACGCAGCCTGGTTCGTGCGTCGCGAGCGGGGACGGTTCGCGGGCATCTTCGGTGGCATGATCCAGCTTGGGGCCATCAGCGTAGGCGCGCTGGGCAAGTACCTGCTGATCGGCTTCACCATCCCGGTGATCGCGATTGTCGTGGGCAGGCAGGACTGGCGGATGATGTTCTTCGTGCCGCCGGCCATTCTCGCGTTCGTCCTGATCATCACGTGCCTGAACGTGAAGAACCATCCGGAGCAAGCGGGGTATCACATCCAGCACGACGACGAGACGGCGGACGACCGGCACGACGAACGCCTGCCTCTGGCCCTCGTGTTCCGTCGAATCGCCGGAAATCCGCTGGCCTGGATCAACGCCGGCGCGTACTTCTGCACGGGCTTCGTCCGACGAGCCATCGAGGCATGGTGGGTCCTGTACCTGGTCGAACAATGGAAAGCGGACAAGACGTCGTCGTACTACTCCGCCCTCGTCTGGCTCCTGCCCATCTCCGCGTTCGTCGGTTCGTTCAGCTCCGGTCTGATCTCCGATACGCTGTTCCGCGGACGTCGATCGCCCGTGGCGGCCCTGCTCTACGGACTTGAGACGGTGTGCGTGTTGATTGCCCTGGTGGTCCTGGGGTACACCGACCACGGCACTCCCCTGGTCGCTTGCCTGCTGTTCGTGCTGATCTCCCTCACTTGCAACTCGAGTCATTCCATCATCGGTACTGCGGCGGCGATGGACATTGGCGGCCGCAAAATGACCGGCTTCGCATGCGGTGTCATCGACTCGTTTCAGTACTTCGGCGCCATCCTGGCGGGATTCATGCTGGGCAGACTGATCGACGGCCACGGCTGGAACGCACTGTTCGCAGCCATGTTGCCCTTCAGCACGCTTGGGGCCATTCTGATGACCGGCATCTGGTGGAAGACCCGCGGCCGGGACGTTCGAGGCTCCTGACGCTCACACCGCACGCCCCAAGTAAGTGGCACTGTAACGGCGATCCCCTTCCGCGATTCGGCGAACCGACTCGACCGGCTCTGCGTAGTAGCCCCCCATTGGCCACGTGAAGGATTCGTCTTTCTGGGCTACAATGCCGCAAGGGCGCCGGGCACTCCCGGAGAACCACGCCCTTGCAGGGAAAGGGATGACGTAAATGCCTTTTCAGCCGCCATTACCGGCCGAATATCACAACCTGCCGCCGGACGAAATCGCTTGCCGGGTTCGCGAGCACAAGGACCGGTTCGGCCGCCGTCTGGTCATCCTCGGCCACCACTACCAGCAGGACGACGTAATCCAGTTCGCCGGTTTTACCGGCGACAGCCTCAAACTCTCCCAGATTGCCGCCCAGCAAAAGGACGTGGAATACGTGGTCTTCTGCGGCGTCCACTTCATGGCCGAATCGGCCGACATCCTCACGGACGATTCCGTCACCGTCATCCTGCCTGACCTGTCCGCCGGGTGCAGCATGGCCGACATGGCCGCCATCGACCAGGTGGAGGAAGCCTGGGACGTGCTCACCGCGGCCACGCCGGAGACGATCATTCCGATCACCTACGTGAACTCCGCCGCCTCCGTAAAGGCCTTCTGCGGCGGCCATCTGGGCGCGTGTTGCACCAGCAGCAACGCCCGCATGATCCTGGAATGGGCCTTCCGACAGGGGCGGAAAGTGTTGTTCCTGCCGGACCAGCACCTCGGGCGCAACACGGCCTACGTGCTGGGCATCCCGCTGGACGACATGGTGGTCTACGATCCCCACGAAGCACACGGCGGCCTGACGCGGGAACAGGTGCAGGCCGCCCGGGTGATCCTCTGGAAGGGCCATTGCAGCGTACATCAGCTTTTCAGTGCTGCCCAGTGCGATGCCGTGCGGGCCGCCGACCCGGACGTGCGGATTCTGGTCCACCCGGAGTGTGACTGGTCCGTGGTGCAGAAGGCCGATCTGGCCGGCAGCACGGAGTACATCATCCGAACGGTCGACGAGGCCCCCCCGGGCTCGAAGTGGGCCATCGGCACCGAGATCAACCTGGTCGAGCGGCTGGCAAAGCAGCACCCGGACAAGCAGATTCGATCCCTGGCGCCCATCCAGTGCCTCTGCACGACGATGTACCGGATCAGCCCGTCGCACCTGCTCTGGGCCCTGGACAGCCTGGCCGACGGGCGCGTGGTCAACCCCATCCGCGTCGATGCGAAGACCAAACACCTGGCGGTTGTGGCGCTACAGCGCATGCTCGCCAATGTCTCCGCCCAGCCCGTGGCGGCGAAGTAGGGTGCGCCGCCCGGCCGACGACACGCAGAAGGGCAAAGAAGGACGACCGGGCGGTTCCGATAACCCGATCTGGCCGCCGGCGACCATCTCGATATACTGAGTCGGATGGACCATG
>Ga0334890_1000840_pt1 | contig 48436 bp, 40 predicted proteins | sample GraSluR1_MG_3_FD_207220 | JGI IMG/M metagenome (GOLD analysis project Ga0334890, IMG submission 207220) | Sludge microbial communities from methane-producing bioreactor in Wageningen University, Netherlands - Granular Sludge_31_08-R1 | ecosystem: Engineered > Bioreactor > Anaerobic >... | reverse complement strand
CGAACGGTAGATATACGGCTCAGCCCCTGTGGTGGTCCGGTGACGTGGAAGATAACAATAGAGGGCTTGTAGTTCGGGTCAGAAGCCATGATGTTCCTACGAACCTTTCCGAAGACTATCTTGGGTTTGCTCTGGCGGATAATACCCCCTATGAGATTCTGGCTGGTTCTGGGACGTTTACTACCAGTAAAGACATTTCCGCAGACGCGGTTCTCCTTTACCTGGGACGAGGCGTCCGGGATGTCGCCGTAACCTTTTCTGCGGACAGCACGGATAACCGGGCGAAGCTTCTCAGCTTCCGCCTCACCCAGGGTACGGTGTTCAACCGCACCATGACCGCTACCCGGTCGGAGTTCTGGCCTGACCAGCCTCTGAGCGGTATTAGTGCAGACCAGTTTGAGCTTGCTGGCACCGTATGCGCTGCCGGAGACTGCAATACTTTCTTCCGCGACCTCATGCAGGTGTGGAGTGGCGATCTTGTGAATAGCGCTTCGGCTGCCCGCAGGATGATCAGTAGCGACCTTTCCATGTTCTTCTACATGCCCTGCGGCGACTTTGTGAAGGACTGGCAGGTTTATAACCGGTTGCCCTACGATGTCGCCACGAGAGCGACTGCCGGGGCGGGCGATTTGGACACTGTCTATCCCCAGGACATGGTGCGCTACAGCAATTCCGTTGCCTTCGATCACAATCTGGTGCTCGGTCCCTACGTTGTGGAGAAGTATCGTGCGGGGTCTGCTCTCGCTGCGAACGATCTTCCCGACGTGCTGGTTGAGCGGATTCTTAACCAGAGCGGCGCTTCTATGTCTGCGGATCTCCGCTTGCCCGCAGATGGCACAACCTACTTCAACTGGCGCTCCCTTGGGCAGCAGCGCTATGCTCAGGACGGATTCCGCGCCATTTCCGTAGATCTCCGGCCCCAGGGCGCTGTTCAGGATACCGCTTATCTTCGGTTCCAAGAGTGGGATACCAACCGCACTGATGCCTTTGGGTACACTTGGTACACTTGGTTTGGCACCACTGATGCGGGGACAGCGTACAAGGATGCCAAGGGCGTTTCTATCGCAGCAGGGGCTTTGCTTGACCTCGCTCCCGGATTTGCCCGCTACTACATCTACAGTGCTGATGAGACTGGAAACATCGAAATGTGCTTCACCGAGCATGGCGTAGCTGGCGGTGAGCGTTTCTGTCAGGAGACCACCATTGATCCTCAGATCTGGGTGAAAGATGGATGCATCATTGGCGATGATTACAATTGGACTGACTGCTTCGGCGCAGTGACCATGTCTGCGGATAACAGCGTGCGTTCCGATCTCGCTACCTGGACCGGCATCACCGCTCCCGTCTTCACCACCGAGTCTGACGCTTGCGGAAGCTGTGCAGGGCAGATCACTCTTCGGACGGACGTTAACACCCTCCGCGAGCCCTTTGCGTCCCTCAACGCCTGCGAAGGTTCTACTGTCTGCCTCGGAGCGTCCCTTGACGTGACCATTACCGGAGATCCCAGTTGCTCCTACAATCTTGAGGATATCCAGCTTACCCGGCTTACCTTCAAGGTCGCTCCCCAGCGGATCTGTGATGAGACCGTTCGCGCCAATGTCGCTGCGGCAGTGGCGAAGCTTGGGGATAATCCCCTCAATAAGCCTGAGAACGTGGCTCCCGCAGATGCCTTCCTGAACCCTGCCTCCGTGGATGCGACTCTTGGAGCAGGACTTGATGTGGTAGTGGTACTTCCCGATGGTACCAAGGCTAATCTGGTGGAACTTGCCAAGGCCAACGAATACCTCGACGCCACTGTGGGGTATCAGGGTATCAAGAACTACTTCGAAGTCTGGGCAGAGCAGAACATGAGTGTCTGGGAAGCTTGGAAGCATTCTGTCGTTGCTAACAGAGAGGTCTTCTTGAGCTTCCACGTGGCCATCGTGAACGGTGATGCTCCCGAGGGACAGGCTGCTATCCAGGCGAAGAAGGGGTACTTCCTTATCTACGCTGGTGACGCTAACGAGAGCCTTGCAAATATGGTCCCCGCATATCGGACCTTCTACGCTCTCATGACCGGTTTTGATCCCAACTGTGGCGATACGCCCACTCCCACTCCCGTGCCTGCCATGACCGTTACCTCCGATCCCTCCGGCAGCACCGAGGCCGTGGACTGCGCCACCTTCACCAAGGAGAGCTTCAGCTCCGAGGCATGGGCAGCTATCCTTACCGCTCTTGGCGTTACCGATGAGAACGCCTACACCTTCAGCTTCTCCGGTGTGGACTGCCTCACCAGTGACGTGGCAAGCCTTACCGCAGGACAGAGCGTGGCATACACCGTCACCTATGACGATGGAATCGCTTCTGCGGGAACTGGCACCACTGCAAGAAACGTCTTCGTCTACAATGTGGCTGATGGCGTCTACGATCTGCTTCCCGAGGTTGCTTCCGAAGTTTCCATCGCCACTGAGCAGACCAAGAACGCAGTCATCGCCGAGGGCAGTGAGTACGATGCCAACGAAGCGGCAGATGCTCTGCAGGTGGGCTTCAGCCTCGTGAGCGGCACTGCTACTCCGATCAGCACACCCACCAGCGCTCCTTCCGGTGGCGGTAGCAGCGGTTGCTCCTTCGGCTTCGCTCCTCTGGCCCTTCTGCTTCTCGCTCCTCTGGCCCTCCTTCGGAAGTAGTTCCATCGCTTCTTGAAAAGAGACCAGTAGCAGGAAGTATAAGGCGACGAGTAACAGGTAACAGCAACACCAGGCAACAGTAACAAAAAGCAACAACCAGCGGGGGTTCTTCGGAGCCCTCGCTTTTTTTATCCCTTCAAGCCCTTACATGCCGTTAGATGCAGGCCCTCAGATCTCCCCCCTTCCCATAAAGAAATGCTATACTCTATCCGTAGTTATTCTCTTCTCTCGTATTCTCTTCGAGGGCTTTCGCTTTTTTGCTGCGGGCTCTCTCGTGTTCCATCAAAGGAGACAAAGAAGAACTTCCTAACTCTACAAAAGCAGGTGATCTCTCCGTGACCTTTTCTTTCGACATATTGAGCATACCGGACATACCGGGCATGCCCCGGATCTCTCGCCTCTCCTGTGTGCTCTTCGACTTTGACATGACCCTGGTGGATAGTAGCCATGCCATCACCCGCTGTCTTAACCTGGTGGCCCAACAGTTCGATCTTGCCCCTCTCTCCCGCTCTGCCGTCCTGGCGGGGATCGGCCTTCCCATGGAGGAGGCCTGTGCGGGGTACTGGGGGCACTATGACGAGGCCTGGCTGGAGTACTACCGCGCGGAGCTTCGGGAGGAGGAGTATGCCCATCTGCGCCCCTATCCTTCGGTGCCCTCCCTGCTTCAAGATCTGCGGAGCCGCTCCATATCTACGGGGATCGTCACCAACCGCCGGTATGCCCGTCGGGCGGCAGAGGCTGCGGGGGTGGCGGATATGGTGGATTGCCTCGTTGGTTTGGAGGAGGTCTCCCGGGGAAAGCCCCATCCGGAGCCGCTGTTCCATGCCCTCAATCTTCTGGGTTGTTCCCCCAACGAGGCTCTCTACCTGGGAGATACCGCGGAAGACATGACCGCCGCCGCCGCTGCGGGGGTGACCGGCATAGGGTTGCTCTCGGGAGGGCGTTCCGAGGAGCTTCTCCGGAGTGCCGGGGCTCAGGTGGTGCTGGAATCCATCGAAGCCTTTCCCCCTCTTTTCGCCGCTCTCGCCCTGGAAGAGGAAAAGAGATAGGGGGGATGCCTCTATGAGACGTTCTTCTCTCTCGGAGGAAGAGACTTCTTCAGCAATGTTTTCGGAAGCTCTTTCGGGGAAGTCGGGGAAAGCTGAAAGATCGGAAGGATCGGAAAGATCGAAAAAATCCGGGGAATCGGAAAAAGAAGAGCTTCAGGGGCGGAGAAATCCCCGGGGTTTCAGGTTTTTTAAGCATTCCAGAACCTTCAAAACCTCCGGAACCTCGGAAGCCTCTGGAACATCCAAAGGCTCTGTAGCTTTCGAGCCTCGGGAGCCCCAAAAGTCACAAGAGCCCGAAAAGCCCCCGGAGCCTCCAGTATCCCGAAAGAAACTCCTCTTTCACTGGCTTCTCGTTTTTCTCTGCGTGGGGACGGGTTGTTTTGCCTACTCCCGCTGGCGAATTTCTTTCGAATTTGCCCGGCCCAAGCTTGCGGCGGCGCATCCTTTTGTGTATGCTCCGATAATGGAAGTTACCGCCCTTCGTCTCTGGTGGGAGGAGCCTCTTAAGAGAACTCCCGGGGTTGCTCTGCAGGAGCGCTCTCTTGCGCTTATCCGCCGGGTGAAGAAGGGGGATTCTCTTGCCCAAGGTGTGCGGGCGCCTTCACCGGGGTTTTTCCTCCCCTGGCAGGACGGGCTTGAGGAACGATGGAGCTTCTCCTCCCTCTGGAAGAATGAGGTAGCCATGGAGCGTACCTACCTGCTGCAGCAGAAGGATGACTTCCCTCAGGCATTGCGTGAGGGAAAGCTGGTGAAGATTCCCCAGGATCTGCGGCTTCTCTTTCGCCTCCCCCGAACTCCCGAGGTGGAGCCGTTGCTGCAGGCGGGCGCCCTTGATCTCTCCCTCTACCCCCAGGGGCGCCCCGTGCCGGGGATTATTGAGGCGGAGCGTTTCGAGGGAAGCTACGTATGTCTGCTGGTCTCCTTTCCCAACTTTCCGCCGGAGATGCTGCTCTCGCGGGTGGGTAAGGTGTATATCGTCTTTCCCGAGGAGTCTGGTGTCCTCATCCCCCAGAGGGCGGTGGCCTTTCGAAACCGTGGGGAGGGGGTTTTTCTCGTTACCGGGGGGGATGTGCGCTTTCGCCCCGTGGAGGGGCGCCCTGTGGATGCCACCCGCTATCTTGTCACCAGGGGGTTGCAGCCGGGGGAGCTGATCATGGAAAATGCGCAGATTGCAGAGGAGGGGCGTTTACGAGTATGGTAGAATGTATTCGGCATAATGTGCAAAAAGTTCTGGAAGAGATGGCTCGGGCCGCCGGGTCTGCGGGGCGTTCTCCCAGTGAGGTGCGGCTTGTGGGGGTCTCCAAGTTTCACCCTCTGGAGGCCATGCAGGCCGCGGAGGATACGGGGATCTTCGCCTTCGGCGAGAGTCGCATTCAGGAGGCGCAGCAGAAGTGGGACGCCTGGGAGGGGGAGAAAAAGCTCCCCTGGCACCTCATAGGGCATCTGCAGCGCAATAAGGTGAGGGCGGCTCTGGAGATCTTCAACTGTATCCACAGTCTGGATTCGCTGCGTCTCGCCCATGAGCTGGAGCGGCACGCCTCGGAGCGTTCGCAAAGGATCTCGGTGCTTCTGGAGGTAAACCTCTCAGGAGAGGAGAGCAAATACGGCTTTGCTCCCCATGCCATTCCGCCGGCGGTGGAGCAGCTACTTCGGGAGTGCCCCGCCCTCTCTCTGGAGGGGCTTATGACCATGGCCCCCTTTGGAGCCTCCGAAAGCCAGGCCCGAACAATCTTTCGGGGGCTCTACGACCTTCGAGAGAGGCTGAATCGAGAGTTTGCCCTCTCTCTTAAAGAGCTTTCCATGGGGATGAGCGATGACTACCCCTGGGCGGTGCTGGAGGGGAGCACTCTCGTACGGGTGGGAACCGCTCTTTTCGGAAGCCGGGGGTAGCCACGGCGGGGAATGTTTCAAGGCCCCTGCCGGGTCATCGTTGTAATACTGCAATTTTTGATAGAAACCACTCTTTGATACAAAGCAATCTTTGATATGGCGCTAATCTTTGATATAGTAGAGGGGTATACCGGCGTACCGCAGATATCGTAGATATCCTTTTCGCCTCTTCCAAAAGTTGACGTAGCGTGAAGAGACGGCTGAAATGGCGGTGCCGCGGAGGGGGCGGGGAACGGGTGTTTGAAAAACTTCTTGTAAAGCTGGGGATCCTTGAAGAGATTATCGAAGAATACGATGTAGAGGATGACGAGGCCCACCTCGAACGGCGACAGCGGGTGCTGAATCCGGCCCCCCCTGATGCCGTTATGGCCATTGTGCGCGGAAGCCTCTGCGTGGAGCAGCGGGAGCGGATTGCAGAAGCGCTGCATCAGGGGATGCTTATTATTGTAGATCTTCGCAAGGTAGACCGCGATGTGGGGCAGAGCGCTCTCGACTTTATCTGCGGGGTGGCCTATGCCACGAAAGGTGCGGTGATGCGCATCGCTCCGGGGGTGTTTCTCGCCATCCCCGATCAGAGCCTGGTGGAGGAGTGGCACAACGAGGAATCTGAAGAGAAGGGGCAGAGCTTATGACGCAAGAGCTTCTTTCAGCATTAGATGTAACCAACCGGGTCTTCCGGCGTTCCTTCCGGGGGTACGATGCGGTGGAGGTGGATGAGTTTCTTGATGCGGTCTCCGATACCATCCACATCTACGCCGAGCGGGTGCGGGAGTGCGAGAGCACCATCGGAGGGCTTAAGGAGCAGATGCAGGAGTACCAGAATCTTCGGGAGTCCATGCAGGAGGCTCTTATCATGGCCCAGAAGAGCGCCGAAGAGCGCATCGGCGCAGCGGAACAGCAGGCCCAGACGATCCTCGGGGATGCCCGCTCTAAGGCAGAGAGCATCGTGCAGCAGGCCCAGGGAGATGCCGAGGGTATCCGTCGCGAGATGAAGCAGCTTCGGGAGAAGAAAAGCTCCATGCTGGCGGAGCTGCGTGGATTTCTTGCCCGGTTCGAGGCCCTTTTAGAGAATCAGGGAGAGGATGCGTTACCTTCCGAGATCGCCGAAACGGCAGAGCCCCGATCTGCATCCTTTACACCGTCTTCATTTTTATCGTCATCATCATCGACAGCAGCAGCAGCTCCTCCATCCTCCTTTGCCGCCGCCTCACCAGAGCCCTCCGAAGGGGGAGATTCCCTTCAAATCCCCCCCCGGCGCTGACGGCTCCTCTGCGAAGGCTATCTGTTGCGGGCGAATCCTCCGGGATTTGCCCGCAACTTTTTCATATAAAAGAAGTCTTTTCCCTTGTAGGAAGAGGCCCTTACCGTTACAATAGCCTTTGGCTGGCTTCACAAAAGAACGTCTTTCCTCCCCTCTACCGGGGGAGAATTAGTTCATACAGGAAGCCGTACATTGACAACTCTATAAGGGGTGAGAGCACTCATGAGTGTATTGTGGCTGGTGTTCGGGCTGGCCCTCGGTTTGGCCGGGGGGCTGCTCGCACATAAAGTGCTTGAACAGCGGGGGCTTTCGAGCGCCCGGGTTCAGGCGGAGGATCTGCTTCGTTCCTCCAGGCAGGAGGCGGAGCGGCAGAAGAAGGAGCTTCTCGGGGAGGCCCGAGAAGAGGTGCACCGTCTTCGGTCGGAGATCGAAAAAGAGGTCAAGGAACGTCGGGGAGAGCTGCAGCGGGCGGAGCGCCGGCTGGAGCAGAAAGAGGAGAATCTCGATAAAAAGCTGGATTCCCTTACCCGCCGGGAGGATGAACTCCGCCACGGTCAGGATGCGCTGAAAAAGCGTGCCGAAGAGGTGGAGGAGATTCGGGAACAGCAGTTGCAAAGGCTGGAAGAGATTGGGCATATGACCCGGGAAGAGGCCCAGCAGACCCTTCTCGCTGCAGCGGAGGAGGAGGCGAACCATCGCATCGGCATCCGACTGAAGGAGATGGAGGAGCAGACCAAACGAGAAGCAGACCGCAAGGCCCAGGAGATCCTTTCTACCGCCATTCAGCGCTGTGCGGTGGAGCATACCTCCGAGGTGGCGGTGAGCGTGGTCCCCCTGCCTTCAGACGAGATGAAAGGCCGGGTTATCGGTCGGGAGGGGCGGAACATCCGGGCCTTCGAGACCATCACCGGGGTGGATCTTATCGTGGATGACACCCCCGAGGCGGTAACGGTGAGCAGCTTCGACCCCGTACGGCGAGAGGTGGCCCGGCGTTCTCTGGAGCGGCTTATCGTGGATGGCCGTATTCATCCCGCTCGGATTGAGGAGCTTGTAGCCAAGGCGTGGAGCGAAGTGGATATCGAGATTATCAACGCCGGAGAAGAGGCGCTTCTTGAGGCGGGGATCAAACATTTGCATGCAGAGCTGATTAAGCTGGTGGGGCAGTTGCAGTTCCGCACCAGCTACGGCCAGAACTCCCTGCTGCACAGCCTGGAAGTGGCGCATATCGCAGGAATTATGGCGGCGGAGCTGGGGCTGGACGAGAGCTTTGCCCGCCGGGCGGGGCTGCTTCACGACATCGGCAAGGCGGTGGACCACAAGATCGAAGGCCCCCACGCCATGATCGGGGCAGATCTCGCCAAGCGGTACGGCGAGGTGCCGGATATCATCAACGCCATCGCCTCGCATCACGAAGATGAAGAGCCCCAGACGGTCTATGCGGTGCTGGTGGCGGCGGCGGATGCTGTAAGCGCCTCCCGGCCGGGAGCCCGGCGGGAGAGTCTGGATGCCTACATCAAGCGGCTGGAGAAGCTTGAGGGGATTGCCAAATCCTTCCACGGGGTGAGCAAGGCCTACGCCATTCAGGCAGGGCGGGAGGTTCGGGTTATCGTCTCTCCCAACGTGACGGATGACGGCACCATCACCAAACTGGCCTTCGACATGGCCCGCAAGGTGGAGGAAGAGATGAAATACCCCGGACAGATCAAAATTACCGTGGTTCGGGAGACCCGAGCTGTGGATTACGCTAAGTAAGCAGATTTGTAAAAATATGCGCATTCTTTTTATCGGCGATGTGATGGGACGGAGCGGCAGGGAGGCGGTGGCTTCCCTGCTTCCCCGTGTTAAAGAGGCGTACGCCCCGCTGGATTTTGTGATCCTCAACGGAGAGAACGCCGCCGGGGGGTTCGGCCTTACCCGCAAGGTGATGGATGAACTCTTCCGCCTGGGGGCAGACTGCATTACCGGGGGGAATCATATCTGGGACAAAAAAGAGTTTCTCCCGGTGCTGGATGAAGAGCCTCGGGTACTGCGCCCCGCCAACTATCCTCCGGGGGTTCCCGGATCGGGGACGGTGCTGCTCGAAAAACGAGGAAAACGCCTCCGGGTGATGAACTTTCAGGGGCGGGTCTACATGCCCCCCCTGGACTGTCCCTTCCGTAAGGCGGATGCCCTGCTGGAGCAGAACGACACTCTCTGCGTCTTCGTAGATTTTCACGCCGAGGCCACCTCGGAGAAGCGCGCCTTTTTCCACTATCTGGATGGCCGGGTCTCCTGCGTTGTAGGAACCCATACCCATGTCCAGACGGCGGATGAGGCAGTTCTCCCCGGAGGTACCGCAGTGATTACCGACGCGGGAATGACCGGAGGGCAGGGGGGGGTTATCGGCATGGAGATTCAGGGGACATTGTCCCGGTTTCTCGACGGCCTTCCCTCCAAGTTCGAAGTCTGTGAGCGCCAGGTAGAGCTTCGGGGAATCGTAACCGAAATCGATGACGAAACGGGCCGGGCCCTCTCCATAGAGAGAATAGCCCTGCGGCTGGAAAAAACTGAGGCCTGAGATATCAAGAAGGCCGAAAACACCGGAAACATACGAAAACACCGAAAACACGGGAGAGATACGACGTACAGAAGATATAAGCAAAAATATGCGAGCCACAAAAAAAGAGGGGGAAAACACACCCCCTCTTTTTTTGTGGCTTTTCAGCAGATCCTCGGCAGGGGGTCTCCCACGGGCATATCCAGCACCCGTATCCCTCCGAGAGAGGTTTTCAGCCCCACCGTGCCGGGATGTTCCTCCGTAACGTAACCTACGAGAGCCGCCTCTCTTCCCAGAGGATGGCTCTGGAGCCGTTTCAGGCACTCCGCCGCATCTTCGGGAGCTGCTGCCACCACTGCGGTGCCTTCGCATGCCAGGTAGAGGGGCTCCAGCCCCAGAAGATCCCCCAGAGAGGTTACCCTGGTATCTTCAGGCAAAGCCTCTTCCTCCACCAGTATACCGAGATGCCGTCCCTCCGCCCATTCGCAGAGCACCGTCCCCACCCCTCCCCGGGTCGCATCCCGGGCGCAGCGAAACCCCGGAAGGGCAAAGAGAGGCTCCAGAAGGCCCCAAAGAGGGGCGCAGTCGCTCTCCAACCCCGGAACATCCAGATTGTACCGGCAGGCGGCGATAGAGGCGCCGTGACGCCCCGGAGCCCCCGTAAGTATCAGGGCATCCCCTGGCTCAAGCCGGGTCATGCCGGGAGCCTGGGGGAGCATCAACGTGCCCGTGGCGCAGGTGGTAAGAAAGAGCCCGTCCAGAGCCCCCCGGGGAACTACTTTAGTATCTCCCCCCACAAGCTGTACCCCCTGGGAGGCGCAGACCGCCGCGGCGTCATCCATGTGCTTGAGAAGCTCCTCCTGCTCTAGCCCCTCTTCGGCGATAACTCCCAAAAGCAATGCTTCCGGCTTCACACCCCGCACCGCCAGATCGTTCAGGCTTCCGCAGATGGCGAGTTTGCCCAGAGAGCCTCCGGGAAAGAACCGGGGGGTAACGGTGAAGCCATCCAGAGAGATCCCCCGGCTTTTCGAACCTTCCGAAGATCCCGAAAGCAGGGCGCAGTCCTCCATCTCTGGGGAGGCGAGCCCTCGAGAGGTAAAGCGTTGCGCCAGGGCGGCGATCAGCTCTGAGGAGAGCCGCCCCCCCCCGCCGTGTCCCGATTGCAGTATGCTCATAAGAATGATCGTCCTTCCGTCTCTGTGTGCTGTGCAGCGCCTGTACGTTGTGCACTGCCCGTATTTTCGATGCTGCCGACATGTTCGCTGCTTTTTTTCTCATACCGCCAGGCGGCGGCGCAGCTCCCCTCTCCGGAGACCATGCAGGGCCCCAGAGGGCGCAGAGGGGTACAACCCCTGCCGAAGAGAGGGCACTCCGGAGGGGAGAGCCGCCCCAGAAGAATATCTCCGCAGCGGCAGCGTTCCTGCCGCTGAAGATCCTCTTTTAGGGGCTCTTCCAGAGGAGGTACCAGGGGGGAGGCGTCGAAGGATGCGTAGGCCTCCCGAAGAGTGAGGCCGGACTCTTCCAGCTCTCCTAGCCCCCTCCAGAGTGCAGGGGCGGGGCGAAAGACCTGCTCTAGAAGCTGGCGGGCCTTGGGGTTCCCCTGGGGGCGCACATGCTGGGGGTAGAGGTTTTGAAGCCGGAACTCCTGCCGGGTTATCTGGCCGAGAAGGGCGGTGAGGGCGAGAAGGATCTCCTCCTGTTCGAACCCTGCAATGGCGGAGGCGAGGGAATACTCCTCTGCGAGAAAGGCGAAGGGCTCCTCCCCCAGAATGGTGGCCACATGCCCCGGAAGAAGAAAGCCCCCCAGGGGGATATCTTTCTGGGAGGCGAGAAAGCGCAGCACCGGAGGAACCCGCTTGTGCAGTGAGAGGACGAAAAAATTCGTAACTCTCTCTCTTTGCGCCCGGATCAGCGCTGCCGCGGTGCCGGGGGCGGTGGTTTCAAAGCCTATGCCGAGAAAGACCGTCTTCTGTGTGGGAGAGCTTATTGCCAGCTCCAGAGCCTCCATGGCAGAGGTGACTACCTGTACGGAGGCTCCCCGGGCCTTCTCCTCCTGCAGGGAGGAGCGGTACCCCGGAACCCGGAGCATATCCCCGTAGGTGGCCAGAAGCACCCCCCTTTGCCGGGGGAGAGCGAGGGCGGATTCGAGATCCCTCTGATGCGTCACGCAGACGGGGCAGCCCGGGCCGGAGATGAGGCGCAGATTCTCCGGAAGAAGCTGTTTAAGGGCGTGCCGGGCGATGGCCATGGTGTGGGTGCCGCAGACCTCCATCAGGAGGAGCGGCTCCGTAAGGGGGGCGGCGAGGTGGTGGATGGCTTTCAGGCACGCCCGGGAGCGGGCGAGAGAATCTGAAGAGATCACAGACGATCTCCTTTCGAGGTCTCCGGGGGCTCCGGAGGTTCCGAGGGTTGTGGTGATCCAGCAGATTCTAAATGTTTCGGCAGGGGCTGCGGCTCCGAGGGTTTCGGGGGCTCTCCGGATTCCGAAAGAGCGTAGATCTCCTCCCAGAGGGCGGCGAGTTCTTCCTTTTGGCAGGGGAGCACCTTTTCGATGGCGAATCCCGCATGCACCAGCACCGTATCTCCCTCCTGCACGAATGGCAGGCAGTCCGTACGGATAGAGCACTGTACTCCCCGGGCTTCTGCAAGGGCCTCTCCGGGGCGGAGAAGGCGAATAACTGTATGGGGTACCGCAAGACACATAGTAGAGATCCTCCTAAAGCTTTTTTTGACTGTTTCATGTGGTTATGACAGCCATTATAGCACCTTCCCGCAACTCGCTTCAGAGAGCCCTCAAGCGTTGCCTCATACTATTGTTCGAGTTTTTCCCGTATTCCGAAAATGGGAAAAGATGATCCGGACATTGTGTACTTGTTGATCCCTTGAGGATACTGTAATAGAATAGGCGCTATGGAAAGCATGTGGAAAGCTTTCTTCAGATTTTTGAAGAACATTTTCCTATCAAAAAAAGAAGGGGGGTGCGAAGAAGGGGGAAAAATTCGGATTTTTTTGTGACCCGGGATCGTTGTCGTAGTTATTGTGGTGGTGTGACGCGCAGATTTTTCTATTTCGTTTTGTTTCCTTGATTGTCATTTTTTTGTAGAGGAGGGGCACTATGAGTAACGATGTCCAGCAACGGGAGCAGTGGGGGAGTAAGCTTGGGTTTATCCTTGCTGCTGCAGGTTCCGCCGTGGGATTGGGGAATATCTGGAAATTTCCCTACATCACGGGGGCAAACGGGGGCGGTGCCTTTGTGGTACTGTACCTTCTTCTCGTCTTTGTTATCGGCGCTTCGGTCATGCTTGCGGAGTTCGCCATCGGGCGTTCTGCCGGCTCCAATGCGGTGGGGTCTTTCAAAAAGCTCAAGGGGGGCATGTGGCCTCTCGTGGGGTGGATGGGTGTGGCCGCAGGATTTATCATCCTTTCCTTCTACGGCGTTGTGGCGGGATGGACCATCGCCTACATCGGCAAGTCCTTCACGGGCCTTATGACCCTCGCTGCAGAGGGTAAGGCGGGGGATGCTTTCGGAGCGTTCATCACCAATCCTGTGCAGGTAGTGCTCTACCAGGCTATCTTTATGGCTATCACTATCTACGTGGTCATGCGCGGTATCGGTGAAGGGATTGAGCGGTGGTGCAAGTTCCTTATGCCCGGACTCTTCATCATCCTTCTTCTCCTCATCGCTCGTTCGGTAACCCTTGATGGCGCCAAGGCAGGGCTGGATTTCTACCTCAAGCCGGACTTCTCCAAGATTACCGGGGACACCTTCCTCGCTGCCCTGGGACAGGCCTTCTTCTCCCTCTCCCTGGGTATGGGGTGCATGATCACCTACGGAAGCTACCTCAACAAAAAAGAATCCCTTACCAGCTCCACCGTACAGGTCTGCTTCCTCGATACTCTGGTGGCCGTCCTGGCGGGGCTTGCGATTTTCCCCGCAGTTTTTGCCTTCGGCATCGAGCCCGGAGCGGGCCCGGGGCTTACCTTCATTACCCTTCCCAACTGCTTCGCCCAGATGCCCGGTGGCATGATCTGGTCGGTGCTCTTCTTCGTGCTCCTCTTCATCGCCGCTCTTACCTCGGCGATCTCCCTGCTCGAAGTGGTGGTAGCGTACTTCAAGGATCAGATGGGGTGGGGACGTCCCAAGTCTGCCCTTGTCATGGGGATCGTGATCTTCCTCATCGGGGTTCCCTCCGCTCTCTCTCTGGGGAACGAGAGCGTGGCCATCGCGGGAAAATCCTTCCTGGATGCCATGGACTTCATCTCCTCCAACGTGCTTCTCCCCCTCGGCGGGCTTCTGATCTCCCTCTTTGTGGGCTGGGTCTGGCTTGACGGCGCCAAAAAAGAAGTTACCAACGATGGCAAGCTCTCCTTCGGTCTTATGGAAGCCTGGGTGTGGACCTGCCGTGTGATAGCCCCTGCAGCCATTGCATGGATCTTCGTTAACGGTCTCAAGTGGTAGCGATTTTTCGGTAGTTATTAAGGGGGAGTTTTCAGCTCCCCCTTAACGGTGTGCGGTGGTTTTTTTGTGCATCCCCTCCAGGGGGTGCAGAGGGTGCGTTACGTGAAAAAATATGAGGAGGGAGTAGCAGAACATGGAAAAAATAATGGAAATTAATGGCATTATTAATGGTATCGTGTGGGGCCCCTGGATGCTCACGCTTCTAGTGGGAACTGGCGTCTATCTTACCTTTGTTCTTGGATTTCCTCAGCTTCGCTATTTCGGACTGATGTTTACAGAAGTTATCGGGCGTCTCGGCAAAAAGGGCGGCAGTGAAGAGGGGAGCATATCTTCCTTTGCGGCTCTCTCTACCGCTCTCGCCTCCACGGTGGGAACCGGTAACATCGCCGGCGTGGCCACGGCGCTACATCTCGGCGGCCCCGGAGCGCTCTTCTGGATGCTGATCTCCGCCGTCTTCGGCATGACCACTAAGTTTGCTGAAGTCGCTCTGGCGGTGCAGTTCCGTGAGAAAGATGCCCTCGGCAACTGGCGCGGCGGTACCATGTATATCCTTGAGAAGGGGACCGGTCAGAAGTGGCTTGCATGGCTCTTCGCCTTCTTCACCACCTTTGCGGCCTTCGGCATCGGGAACGCCATTCAGGCGAACTCCACCGCCGAGGGGCTCAGCATGGCCTTCGGTGTGCCGCATCTCGCCACGGGGATCGCTGTGGCCATCCTCACGGGGCTGGTCATCTGGGGCGGCCTGAAACGGATCTCCGAGGTTACCACCTACCTGGTGCCGATTATGGCGATCTTCTACATCATCGGTGCGGTTATCGTGCTCAGCAAGAACGCCGGCGCCATCCCCGGAGCATTGAAGGATGCGGTCTACTATGCCTTTAACGATCCCATGGCCATTCCCGGAGCCGTGGCAGGGTGGAGTATTAAGCTCGCTCTTACCAAGGGTATCGCCCGGGGGGTCTTCTCCAACGAGGCGGGGCTCGGCTCCGCTCCTCTGGTGCACGCCACCGCAGTGGTGGATCACCCCGTTCGTCAGGGTGTCTATGGCCTCTTCGAGGTGTTCACCGATACCATCGTGATCTGTACCCTCACGGCGCTCACCATCATGACTACCGGGGTGCTTACGAGCCATCCGGAACTTACGGGGGCACAGCTTACCCTCACGGGGTTCAGCCAGGTTCTTGGGGATGTGGGTACCATGATCCTCTCCACGGGGCTCTCCATGTTCGCCTTCTCCACCATTCTCGGCTGGTACTGGTATGGTGAGACTGGGTTCACCTACATCGCCGGAGCCAACAAGGGGACCATCGGGCTCTACAAGATTGCCTGGCTCGTGGTGATCGTGCTTGGAGCTTCTGGCGGTGGCGGCGCTTTTCTGAGAAATATCTGGGACATGTCCGATACCATGAACGGCCTTATGGCCGCTCCCAACCTTGTGGCCCTTCTTCTCCTCTCTGGAAAGCTCCGGGAGATGGTGAAGGACTTCGACGCCAAGCGCAAATCGGGAGAACTGCTCTAATCTGTACTGTGTTTTTTCAAAGCCCGGCGGTTTCAATGCCGGGCTTTTTCCGTGCCCCAGGGGCATGAAGAAGGAGGAAGAAGGACGATGCTGCGGCAGACGAGGATGGAAGTAGATCTCGGAGCGCTGGAGGAAAATTACCGGAATTTTCGGGAGTACGTAGGGCCTTCCTGTCAGGTCATGGGGGTGGTGAAGGCGGATGGCTACGGTATGGGGATGCTCCCGGTGCTGCAAGCCCTGAGCCGTGCCGGGTGCCAGCGCTTCGCCGTGGCAACCCCGGATGAGGCTGTTTTTCTACGGGAATCCGGTGTGCCGGATCCTCTGCTGGTGCTGGGGCCTTCGCCCAGAGAGGCCGCAGGGGTCTATGTGGCGAAAAATATCGCTGCGACGGTGGTGGAGCCCTCCTTTGCGGAGCATCTTTCGCGCGAGGCGGTGCAGCAGGGAAAATCTGCCCTGATTCACGTGAAGGTGGATACCGGCATGGGGCGGATTGGGATGCTGCTTCGGGAGCTGCCGAAATGTCTCGATATTCTTGAGAATGTGCGGGGGGTCCAGCTTGAGGGGCTCTTTACCCACTTTGCCACGGCGGATGAGCGCAACCGAAGCTATACGGAGGAGCAGTTCCGGCGGTATAACGAGGCGTGGGAGCTTTTCCGGTCGCGGCAGAAGCGCGTTCCTCTCCGGCACGTATGCAACACTGCGGGGACGCTGAACTTTCGCAGTATGCACCTTGATGCGGTGCGGGCGGGGATAGGGCTCTACGGGATGCGTCCCTCCTCTTTCTGCGAAGAACCCTTTCCTCTTCGTCCGGTTTTTCGGGTGGTGACGGCGGTTTCACAGCTGCGCCATCTCCCCCCCCATTCGGGGGTGGGGTACGGACTGCGCTACATGACCCGGGGAGAGGATCGGATAGCGGTGCTCCCTCTGGGGTATCACGACGGCTACTCCCGGGGCTTTTCCGGCAAGGCTCACGTACTGATCCGGGGGAAGCGGGCTCCCGTAGTGGGGAGCGTCTGTATGGATCAGATTATGGCGGATGTGAGCCATATCCCTCATGTGCAGGCGGGGGATGAGGCGGTGCTCATCGGCTCTCAGGGTGAGGAGTGCATCACCCCCGAGGAGATGGCGGCCCATCTGGGGACCATCAACTACGAGATCCCTCACCTCTTCTCCCCCCGAGTTCCCAAGATCTATATCTAAGGCGGCGTGATCACTTTCTAGCCTTGTGTAATTCGCAATCTTTGGTATCCTTATTAATGGAAAATTCGGTGCGTTTTGTGCTGTATCGTTGCGAAGGAAAAGGAGGGGAGCGAGTATGAAGATAGGCTGTCCCAAGGAGATAAAGAATCACGAATACCGGGTAGGTCTTATCCCTGCGGCGGTAAAGGCCTATGTGGATGCGGGGCATCAGGTCTTTGTCCAGAAGGGCGGGGGGCTCGGCTCGGGGATTACCGATGAGGAATATCTCGCGGCGGGGGCGAGGGTGCTTGCTTCTGCCGAGGATGTCTGGGGCGAATCGGATATGATCGTAAAGGTGAAGGAGCCGCTCCCTCAGGAGTATCCCCTTCTGAAGCCCGGCCAGCTTCTCTACGCCTACTTCCACTTTGCCGCAGACGAGGAGCTTACCAGAGCGTGCATGGAAAAGGAGATCATCGCCTTGGCCTACGAGACCGTGCAGGAGTGCGATCACTCTCTCCCCCTTCTTAAGCCCATGAGCGAGGTGGCGGGGCGTATGGCATCTCTTATGGGGGCCTTCTATCTCGGTAAGGCCCATGGAGGGCGGGGGATTCTCCCCACGGGGGTTCCCGGTGTCCCCCCTGCAAATATTCTCGTTCTCGGCGGGGGGGTGGTAGGGTCGAACGCTGCCCGTGTAGCGGCAGGGCTGGGAGCCAAGGTGACTATCCTTGATATCAACCATAACCGGCTGGAGTATCTCGGGCACGTGCTCCCCCCCAATGTCTTTCCCGTCTTCAGCGACAGTCATACTCTGGAGGAGGGGATACGCGAGGCGGATATCGTGGTGGGGGCGGTGCTGATCCCCGGTGCTCGGGCTCCCAGGTTGCTCAAGAAAGATCATCTCAAGATAATGAAACCCGGTGCGGTCTTCGTGGATGTGGCGATTGATCAGGGCGGAGTGGCGGAGACCTCTAAACCGACCACCCACAGCGATCCCATCTATATGGTGGATAACGTGGTGCATTACTGCGTCGCCAATATGCCGGGAGCCTATGCCCGAACCTCTACCTTTGCCCTGAACAACTGCACCATCAAATACGGCCTTCAGCTCGCCAACAGGGGGTGTGAGGAGGCATGCAAGAGCAACCTGGCCCTCTGCAAAGGTTTGAATATCTACAAGGGGATTATTACCTACGCCTCTGTGGCGGATGCTTTTGTCTCTTTCCGTGGGAAGTACCGTCCTGTGGAGGAGGTTCTGGGGTAGGAAAGCCTGGAGTGGTTTTCGTTGACATGTGACACCCTATGAACTTGAGCCAGGGAGTTTATGTGTTCCCGGAAGCGACATTGTGGTGGGCGACTGCAGCTTTGCGTAGCGGAAGCCCGGTGCCCGCACAAGGACGTGCGGGCAAGCCCCCAGACGTGCCGAGGACGGCACGTCTGGGGCGGCGGGCCGGAGTAGCAAAGCAAGGGAGCGGTTCCACCACACCGAAGCGGACGCATAAACTCCCGCTCCCTGCTGGGTGTTCTGTACCAGGGCTTTTACAGGTACTCTTTATAGGCCGCTGCCTTGGCACCGCAGATAGGACAGGATTCGGGAGGGGAGTTTTCTGCCACGTGGCCGCAGACAGGGCAGAGGTAGACAGGAGGATTCTCTTTCTGGCCGAGATTTTCCAGTGCCTTTTTGAAGAGATCCCCGTGGATCTTCTCAGCCTCGTTGGCGAGATGGAAGGAACGCTCCGCCGCACTGTTTCCCTCTTCTTTGGCGTGCTCTATGAACTCGGGGTACATGGTGGTAAATTCGTAGGTCTCTCCGTCGAGGGCTGTCTGGAGATTCTCTGCGGTGCTTTTGATACCTCCCATGGTGCGGAGATGGTAGTGGGCGTGGAGGGTCTCCGCCTCGGCGATGGCGGTGAAGAGCTTTGCTACGTAGGGATGTCCCTCCTTCTTTGCCTGTTCCGCAAAGGCCAGATACTTTCGATTTGCCTGGGATTCTCCCGCAAAGCCCTCTTTAAGGTCCTTCATAACTTTGGATTCGCTCACGTGATGGCACTCCTTTCGGCTTCAAATTGAAATCAATTCAAATTATACCGATCCGGGAGAGAAAGTCAAGAGGGGGACCGCAGTTTTTCTGGTCTTCATGTATAATCGGGGTGCTGTTTCCAAACTGGTTTTTCCTCGCAATCATAGTAGGAGGTGCTGAGTACGATGAACAGAAAGAGTAGCGGTTATGCCAATCTTCTCAAAAAACGCCCTCTTAATGTGCAGGCTCTCTACGGAGAGACCCCTCTGGGGCTTGTGAGCGGCAGGGATATTTTCGAGGCCGCCAAGAGAAAAAAGGCCATTATCCTGGCGGCGAATGTGCGGAATCCTCTGGTGCTTAAAGGGGTGATGCGGGCGGCGAAGCGGCTGAAGGGGGCGGTGCTTTTCGAGCTGGCGAAATCCGAGAGCACCTACTGCGGCTGTACCTTCGACAATATCCCGGACTACGCCCTGAAGTATTCCGAGGAGCTGGGGCATGGGGTTATCTTCGGGCTTCATGTAGATCACTACGCCATCAAGTCCCGGGAGGATCTTCTCAAATCCGTGGCGCATCTCCGGGATATAATCGGCCGGGGGTGGACCTCTGTGGCGGTGGATGCCTCCCACTGCCCGGACTGGGAGAATTTCTGCTATACCCGGGATGTGGCCATGTCGATTCCCCCTTATCTCGGCCTGGAGGCGGAGGTGGGGGAGATTAAGGGCCCTGGCGAGGTGACCACCCCGGAGGAGGCCCGCTATTTCGTGGGGGGGCTGAACGCTTGGGGGGTCTTCCCGGATGTGCTGGCCATTTCCAACGGAAGCCTTCACGGTACCTACGACCCCTCTCTGGGGCAGGTGGAGGGGATCGATCTTCCCGGCACCGCCGCAGTGGCGGAGGCGGTGGCCCCCTACGGGGTTTCCATCGCCCAGCACGGTATCTCCGGAACGCCTCTCGATAAGGCGGCTCGCTTTGTGGACTACGGCATCAATAAGGGAAACGTGGCTACCCTGTGGCAGAATATCGTCTTTGGCCTCAAGATGGACCCCGAGACGGGAAATGCGCTGATCGAAGATGGTAGCTACGTAAAGGAGCCGGATAGAGGGATTACGGAAGATCTCTGGCACTCCATGGTTTCCTGGGGAGATGATCAGGGGTATTCCCGCAAGAGCGGGGATTACAAAAAGGCGAATAAGGCCTTCCACCAGGCCATTATGGATCTTCCCGGGGGAATTCACGCCCGGATCGTGGATGAGGTAGAGGCCTGGGCAGAGCGTTTTATTCGGGCCTTCAACGCCGAGGGCTTGGCGGAGGTTGTGGAGGATGTTATGGGTGAGCGGGAGGATTGGAACGCCGCCCCTCTTCGGGCGGTGCTGGAGCGCCGGGATGCCTTCCGACGGGAGAACGCCCCGGATTCGGGAGAGAAGAAAGATTCTCAGGGAGCTTTCGAAGAGTAGAACTTACGGGGGAATCTTCCGGGGAGAAATGCTATAATCTAAAGTTGTCTGGGGGTGGCCCGGAGCCACCCCTTTTCTTATGAACGAACAAGAGGCCCTTGAGGGGCTTGGATGTTTTTGCGCAGTACGGTATTTTTTGAGCAGTACGAACGAATTGAAGGAGATTGATACGGTTATGACAGAACCAAAGGGAACTACCCGCTCTTCCCGGAGCAAGAAACGCCGGACCAGGCGACAGAGCAGTGGAGAGAAGGAACTTCGCTTTATACCCCTGGGGGGCGTGGGAGAGATCGGCAAGAATATGTATGTTCTGGAGTACGGCGAGGACATCATGGTGGTGGATTCGGGGCTTATGTTCCCCGATGAGGATATGCTGGGGATCGATTTTGTGATCCCCGACATTACGTGGCTGGAGCAGAACAAGAGCCGAGTGCGAGGGATCGTGCTCACCCACGGTCATGAGGATCACATCGGAGCGCTCCCCTTTGTGCTCCCCAAGCTGGATTGCCCTCTCTACGGAACCCGGCTTACTCTGGGGATGGTGCGGCACAAGCTTGGAGAGGCGGTGCCGGATTACAAGCTTGAGGATCATGAGATACAGGCGGGGGAGACCATCTCTCTGGGGGTTTTCGAGATCACCTTCTTTGCGGTATGCCACTCCATCCCCGACGGCGTGGGGCTCATTATCCGAACCCCCCTGGGGAATGTGGTGCATACCGGGGATTTTAAGCTTGACCCCACCCCTATCGACGGACGCATGACCGACTACAACGCCTTTTCCCGGATAGGGGAGGAGGGTGTTCTGCTACTTCTCTCCGATTCCACCAATGTGGAGCGGGGAGGGTTTACCCCCTCGGAGCGGGTTGTGGGGCGAACCCTGGATCAGGTCTTTCGGCTTCATAAGACCAAGCGGATCGTCATGGCGGCCTTTGCGAGCAATCTGCACCGGGTGCAGCAGATGTGTGACGTGGCGGCCCGGTTCAACCGCAAGGTGGCACTTATGGGGCGGAGTATGGTGAATAACGTGGAGCTTGCCCGAAAGCTTGGCTACCTTACGGCGGAGGATGACCTCTTTCTTGCCCCGGGGGATGTGGATTCCTACCCCCCGAACCGCGTTACCGTGATTACCACGGGGAGTCAGGGAGAGCCCTTCTCGGGGCTTGTCCTCATGAGCAAGGGGGAGCATCGCTACCTTAATCTGGGGGCGAAGGATCTGGTGGTGGTGAACGCTACCCCCATTCCGGGAAACGAAAAGCTTGTGAGCCATACCATCAACAGGCTCTTTGCCCGGGGGTGCGAGGTAATCTACGAGGCGGATAAGGATGTGCACGTCTCGGGGCATGCCTCCCGTGAGGAGCTGAAGATCGTTCTCAGCATGGTACGCCCCAAATACTTTGTCCCCATTCACGGAGAGTACCGTATGCTGGTGCGGCATGCTCAGCTTGCGGAGGAGGTGGGGGTGGCTCCCAAGAATGCCTTTGTTCTGCAGACAGGAGATGTGCTCGCATTATCCGCCTCGGGTGCCAGACAGAAGGACCCTGTCCCCTCGGGGGCGGTGCTGGTGGATGGCATGGCTCTGGGAGAGATGGAGGGGAGTCTTCTGCGGGAGCGTCGTGACCTTTCCGAAGATGGGGTGCTCATGATCTCTCTGGTGGTAGATCGCCGTTTCCGTCTTGCGGCGCCTCCTGTGATAGAGAGCCAAGGGACGGTCCATCTTCGGGATGCCCGGGAGCTTGAACATGATGTAGAAAACGCCGTGCATGCCGCTGTGGAGAGCGTTGCACAGAACCGGGATCGCTCTGCAGAGAGCCTCTCGCAGCAGGTGCGTAATCGGGTGCGCTCCGCCATGCGAAGCCACGTGCGCAGCACCCCGGTGATTGTACCCCTGGTCTCGGTTCTCTCCGAGGGAGATGCCTAGGCCATGGATAGCGCCAGCGCCTTTCAACTTCTGGGGGGGATAGGGCTCTTTCTCTACGGCATCAAGATCATGGGGGAATCTCTCCAGGATCTTGCGGGGGATCGCATGCGGCAGCTCATCGGATCCCTCACCCGAACCCCCGTGAGGGGGGTGCTGGTGGGAACTTTGGTGACCATGCTTCTCCAGAGCAGCAGCGGTACCACGGTGATGACAGTGAGCTTTGTTCACGTGGGGCTGATGACGCTCAAACAGGCCCTGGGAGTTATCATGGGGGCCAACGTGGGAACCACCGTCACGGCCCAGCTTATCGCTTTCAAAATTAAGGATTATGCCCTCCCCATCATCGGTCTGGGGATGATCCTCTCGGTCTTCGGGCGCAGCAAAAAACAGAAATACGTGGGAAACGGCATGGTGGGGTTCGGGCTGCTCTTTCTGGGGATGCAGAACATGGAGGGGGCCATGGGCTTCCTCCGGGGGCATCAGGATCTCTTTCTCGCCTTCTCCCACAATCCCCTTCTCGGGGTTCTGGCGGGGGCGCTTCTTACCATGGTGGTGCAGTCCAGCTCTGCCACGGTAGGGCTTACCATCGCCATGGCCTCCCAGGGGCTTCTCTCTCTTCCTGCAGCGCTTCCCATTCTCATCGGGGATAATCTGGGGACAACCATCACCGCAGTGCTCGCCTCTCTGGGGTCGGGCAGGGCGGCGAAACAGGCGGCTCTGGGGCATGTGCTCTTTAACTTTATCGGAGGCATTATCGCCCTCCTAGTGCTTCCTCTCTTTACGTATGTGGTGGCTCTGAGTTCCGAAAGCATTGCCCGGCAGCTCGCCAACGCCCATACGCTTTTCAACGTGGGGAATACGCTGCTCTTTCTCCCCTTTACGGGGTATCTGGTGCGGCTTATCCAGAAGATTCTCCCCTACGAGGATGCCAACGTGCTGCGGGGGCCTCTCTACCTTGATCCTCTTCTTATCAAGGCAGCTCCGGCGGCGGCGGTGGATGCCCTGCGAAAAGAAGTGGTTCTCATGGGGCGTTCCACCCAGAGCATGCTTCGGGATGTGCGTGCCGCCTTTATCGAAAACGATGCCCGCATGATCGTCCAGGTGAACGGTACCGAAAAGGTAGTGAACGATCTCAATCGCGAGATCAACAGCTACGCGGGAGAACTCTGGCAGGCAAATCTTTCGGAGGATCTCTCCACGGTGCTCGCCTCCTACGTGAACGGGGTGGGAGATCTGGAGCGGGTGGGAGATCACGCCCAGAATCTCATCGAGCTGTACGAGTACAAGCGGGAGAACCGTATCACCTTCTCCGAAAAGGCCACGATGGAGTTCGAAGATATGATAGGCCTCGCCTCCCGTGCCCTTGATCTTGCGGTGGAGGCCATGGAGGAGGAGAATGAGGAGAAGGCCCGAATCGTTATCGATCGTCTGGAGGCAGAGATTGATATGAAGGAAAAGGATCTCCGGCGGCGGCATATCCGACGGCTTAATGAGGGGCGCTGCGAGCCCGGAGCCGGGGTGGTCTTTATCGATATCCTGAGCAATCTGGAGCGTGTCGGTGATCATGCCCACAATCTGTCGTATATCGTCATCGACGTTATGCGGGTTCGCCGGGGGGAGAAACGGTAATGTTCGATTCGTTACTTTTGGGTGTTGTGCAGGGGGTTACGGAGTTCCTCCCCGTCAGCAGCTCCGGGCATCTTGCGCTCTTTCAGATGGCCCTGGGATGGGAGCGCTCCTCCCTGGCCTTCGATCTTCTTCTGCATGTGGCGACCCTGGGGGCGGTGCTGCTCTTCTTTGCTTCGGATATTTTGATCCTCGGGGAAGAGTGGTTTCGGGGGCTCTGGAACCCGCGGTTTCGCCGGCGTGCGGGGTGGATCTGCGGCTGGGCACTTCTGGGAGGAACGGCCCTTACGGTCTGTGTGGCGTTACCGCTCAAGACGTTTGTGGAGGGAGCCTTTTCCTCGCCTCTTCTGGTAGGAGGAGCCCTCGTGATTACGGGAGTCGTTCTCTTTCTCCCCAGCTTTTTCCCCCGGGGTGAGAGAAAGCTCTCTCTCGTTGCGGGTTGCCTTATCGGTATCGTTCAGGGGGTGGCGGTCTTTCCCGGTATCTCCCGTTCCGGCTCCACCATCGTGGCGGGGCTGGGACTGGGGCTCTCCCGGGAGGAGGCCTTTCGCTTCTCCTTTCTGCTTTCGGTCCCCGCCATTCTCGGCGGCATGGTGCTGGAGCTTCTGGAGGGGGGAGGGGTAGTCGCCGTGGTGGCTCAGCTTCCTTCGGGGGCGTGGCTGGGTGCTCTGGCGGCCTTTATAAGCGGTTACGCTGCTCTTATGCTTTTGCGGAAGGTTGTTCTTTTTGGAAAGTGGCATTGGTTCGGTATCTATTGTAGTATGTTGGGTCTTGGAACCCTGCTGTGGAGCTGGATCGGTTTTTGAGGGGAGGAGCTGAGGCTGTATGGAAAATCGCATGTGGAGTGATCCTCCCTGTCTGGTGCTGGCGAGCGGGAGCCCCCGGAGACGGGAGCTTCTCCGTGAATTAGGTTGGAAGTTTCGGGTGCTTCCCGCATCGGTGGATGAGTCGATTTTTCCCGGAGAGGCCCCGGAGACTGCTGCCTGCCGTCTCGCAGAGGCCAAGGCCCGGGAGATTGCAAATCAGTTGCCCGAGTCGTTGGTCATCGGGGCCGATACGCTGGTTGTTCTGGGAGAGTGTCTTCTCGGAAAGCCCCGGGATCGGGAGCAGGGAAGGGATATGCTCCGGATGCTTAACGGACGGGAGCATGCTGTACTTACAGGAATAGCTCTTGTGGAGGGGATGAGAAGCTGTGTGGCCATGGAGCGTACTCTGGTGCGGTTTCGTTTTGTCAGTGAATCCGCTCTCGAAGCCTATCTGGATACCGGAGAAGGTGCGGATAAGGCGGGGGGATACGCTATTCAGGGGCAGGGGGCCCTTCTGGTGGAATCCATTTCGGGGTGTTTCTACAACGTGGTGGGGCTTCCGCTGGGACGTTTGAGTGCCCTTCTGGCCCAATGGGGATGGGGACTGGGGTCCCAATGGAGGAGAAAGAACTAGATGCGACGGAGAACTCTTTTTTACGGCGTTCTTTGCATAGCTGCAGTGCTGGCGATTGTGGGGGTGCTCCCCCGGTGGCGTCACGAGATGAGCCACCGTTTTGTGGCTCCCTTGGCACAGTACGGGGATGTGCTGGCTATGGCTTCCGAGGAGGGGATCCCCTTCACAGAGGCCTGGACTTGGCTCGAAGAGCAGGGGCTTGTGGGGCTTGTGGCGGGTGAGCATACCGGAGAGAGGCTTGCCCAGGGAGCGCTTCCGCTCTGGTACGGTCCTGTCTCGGGGCTTCCTGAGAAGAGCGGCCTTCCGGGGGGAGAAAAGAACTCCTTTGCGGCGGTGCGGATCGCCTCGAACTCCCCTCTGCTCCCTCTGGTGGAGGAGGCCCTGAAAATCAGGTTCCCCAGGCATGAAAGACACACAGCGGAGGGATCGGTGATCTTCGTCCTCCCCCAGCGGGTGGAGGATCTTTTCGAAGCGGGGGTGCTTCCCGATTTCGAGGCGCTGGAGAAAACCAGTGCTGCCAAAATACCGCTGCTTTACCGTCCCGCCCCATCTCCGGGGCTTCCCTCTGAAACGGGGGGAGCGCTCCTTCGGATGGTGGCGGCACGATACCCCCAGATTCTCGCCATTGCTCCCTCCGGGGCGACTGTGGCGGGGTATCCCGATACGGCGGTTCTGGCAGAGGTGGCAAAGGAGAAAAAGCTCCCCCTGGCTCAGGTGGAGTTCTCCCGGCAGATCGGGGCGGTCTCTCTTAACTGGCGGCTCTTCCCGTTGCTGCTCCCTCTGCACAGTGTGACGCAGGATGAGGTGCTGAGCAAACGGCTTGATCGCTCTGCCATCGTGGATCGTATGCTACGCGCGGTGAAGGAGCGCTCTCTTCGCCTTCTCCTTTTGCGCCCCTATACGGTGGAGTCGGGGAGCCGGCTCAAGAAGTTCGGCGAGGATATCTACGCCATACGAAAAGGGGTGGAGTCTGCAGGGTATCGGGTGGCGTGGCCCCGATGCTATCCCCTCTGGAAGGAGAGTCTCTTCGGAGCACTTGCTCTGGGATTACTCTTTCTCTTTACCTTTCTTCAATATCTGTGGCGTTGCGGGGATACCGAGGAGAACCCCCTGGGGATTCCGGGCTTTGCCTTTCTCTGTGCCCTTGGAATAGCTCTGGGGCTTCTGGGATATCTCTCCGGAGGCTTTGCCAAGTATCTGGGAGCGCTGGGGGCAGTATTCATCACTACCGAGGCCGCCTTAAGCGCCCTGGAGGGGTGGAAGCGCCCAGGGCCCGCAATTCTTTCGGCGGTCTTCGTGCTGGTGGTGGGTGGCTTGAGCATCGCCGCCTTCTTTGGGAACCCGCTCTACATGCTTCGGCTCAAGACCTTTTCGGGGGTAAAGGCTACCCTTCTGCTCCCCCCGCTACTGGTTCTGCTGCACGATCTGCGGCGGCGGGTGCACCCCGAATCCCTTGGGGAGATTCTGGAACGTCCCTCCCGCTGGGGGGAGCTTATGCTTCTCGGCATTGCTCTCGGAGGGATGGCGCTTCTGGCTTTGCGGAGCGATAACGTCTCTTTTGTCCCCCAGTGGGAGATTATGCTTCGGGATTCGCTGGAGCAGTTTCTGGTGGCCCGCCCCCGGAACAAGGAGATCTTTGTAGGATATCCCGCTCTGGTGCTCTGGTACTATCTGCGGCGTCGGGATCTCTGGCTTCGCTATCGCGAAGTTTTCCGGGTGGGGGCAGTTTTTGCCTTTGCCTCGGCTCTCAACAGCTTCTGCCACTTCCATACCCCGCTCTATTTTACGCTCTTCCGGGTTTTCAACGGTCTCTGGACGGGGCTTCTTCTGGGGGGAGTCTGTGCAGTGTTGCTGGCACTGGCTCTGCGCTTCTCCGGGGGGGGCAGGAAGTTTCTGCTTTCATGAAAAGGTGAGTGACGGCTTTCAACCCCGTCACTCATCATCAGATTGTAAGGAGTGTGCCCATGCGTAAGGACTGGGATGTCCTTCTCTTCGGCTACTACGGATTCGGCAATCTTGGGGATGAGCTTCTTGCAAAGGTTCTTGTGGAGGGGCTGGAGGTTCTGGGGGTTCCCAGAAGCCGCATGGCGGTGCTCTCCGCGGATCCCGAGCGGAGCGCTCTTGACCTGGGGATTGCAGGGGTGAACCGCTGGCGTTCCGGGGAGGTCCTTCGGGCTCTTTCGAGAAGCCGTAGCCTTCTCTTCGGAGGAGGGGGGCTTTTTCAGGATAGCACGAGCTGGCGTTCCAACCTCTACTACTGGGGTGTGGTGCGGCTGGCCCGGATGATGGGGTGCCTCCCCTGGGCCTTCGGTCAGTCGCTGGGACCTCTCAGCAGCAGCTCCTCCCGCTTTTTTGCAGCCGATGCCTTCCGCTCCTGCACCTCCCGAGTCTGCCGGGATATCCCCTCTCTCGAATTTCTTGCCGATCGGGGTATGGAGGCACGTTGCTGCCCTGATCCGGTGCTGGCGCTGGAGCCCTGGGAGGAACATTTCCGGGGGGAGTATCTTCTGGTAAACCTTCGTCCCTGGAAGGGAGATCTTCCCCGAAGGGTGGCGGAGGAGGCCCGGAAGATGGGGGAGAAGTTTGGGCTTCCGCTTCTGGGCGTGGGGTTTGCTCCGGAGGATCTAGCCCTGTTGCAGCAGTTTCAGAGTGAGAAGATCCTTCACTGCCATACCATGCTGCAGATCCGTGTTCTTGAGGATATCTACACGTTGGCATCCCAGGCGTGCTGGGCCTTTGGCATGCGCTTTCACTTTGCTATTCTCTGTTTTATGCTGCATATCCCCATAACCTGTGTCCCCTATGCTCCCAAGGTGCGCTCCTTCGCTGAAGAGTGGGGGCTTCCTCTCTGGGAGGGAGATGGGGAGGTTCCTCTTCCCAGGGAGTCTTCCCGGGGGGAGCGGGATCTGCGGCAGGAGATTTTACGGGAACTCCGTTCTTCCTGGCTGAAGGTTTGTGAGGCGGTGCTTTCCCGGGAAGGAGGGGGCTCCCATGGATGATGACTTTCTGAGAACTCTCGAGAATAGGGCTCTTGATATCCGTAAGGATGTGTTGCGGCTACTCTCTCTGAGTCAGGGAGGGGGGCTTCTGGAATCCTTTGCTCTCGTGGAGATCCTGGTTTACCTCTACTGGAATTTTCTGCGCACCACCCCTGCCTCTCCTCTGGACCCCTCCCAGGATCGCTTTCTTCTCGGCTGCGTTCAGGCCAGTCCGGTGCACTATGCGGTGCTGGCTCATCGGGGGTTCTTTCCCCGGGAAGATCTGTGGAGTTACGGAAAGCTCGGGGCCATGCTCCAGGGCTCGCCGGATATCCGACGAACTCCGGGGATACGCTACCCCGTATCCTCCCACGGGCATATTCTCGGCATCGCTGCGGGTATGGCTCTGGGGCTTCGGCTCTTTCACGACAATGCTTCGGAGCCCCCCCGCATTGTGGCATGTCTCGACATTCGGGAGCTTCAGGAGGGGGTAGCCTGGGAGGCCCTCCGGATTGCTCGGGAGTTTTCTCTGGAAAACCTTGTGGTGCTGGTGAACTGCTCCGAAAGGGGAGATCAGGAGCACCCTTCCATATGGCTCGACGTGGGGCGCATCCGCTCTCGTATGAATCTTCTGGGATGGGAGACCCTGGAGGGGGATGGGCACGACTATCGCTCCATCTGCAAGGCCTTTGAGAGTCTGGAGGCCTTTCCGGGGATTCCTCGGGCTATCTTCTTCCATACCCGTATCGGGAGGGGGATTCCTTCGCTGGAAGAGTCTGGAGCACGCCCTGATTTTTCTGATCGCTCCTGGCTCGCTGGGGCGCTTCATGAGCTGGATACGTTTTCCCGAAAACTGCGAAAGGGGGGGGGCGCATGAATCGCTCGATGCTCTTTCGAGAGGAGCTTCTTCTCTCGGTGCTCCGCAAGATCCCCCAATCCGTGGTGGTGGAGGGGGAGGAGCCCGTATCTCACGAGATGCGGGAGTTCGCTTCCCAGCATCCCGGAAGATACATCAGTGTGGGGCTTTCGGAGCAGAGCCTTCTTCTCGTTGCAGCGGGGATCGCTCTGGAGGGGGCGGTGGTGCTTGCGGGATCGCATACGCCTCTTCTGCTCCCCCGGGGGTATGAGCAGATTCGTAACTGCATCGCCCTCCCCCGGCTACCGGTACTGATTTTCGGCCCCGCCGGAGGGTTTGCCTGCGGCCATGAGGGAGCGCCCTTTCAGCTTGTGGAGGATCTGGGGCTCATGCGGCTTATGCCGGAGATGCATGTGCTGGTTCCTTCTGATCGGGATATCTGCGAAAAACTCCTCCTTGATTGCGCTCTTCGAAGGGTGCCGGCCTATATTCGCGCTCTTCCCGCCCTCTCTGTAGAGAGTTCTCCCATTTACGCCGCCACAGAGTGGAGCGGCCCCGTGAAGATCGGGGGGGCTCGGGTGCTCCGGGAGGGGGATGGGGTGACCCTCTGCTCCTATGGTATGATGATCCCCCAGCTGCTCTCTGCGGCTCGGGTCCTCTCCCGTCAGGGGATTGAGGCGGAGGTTCTCGACTGTTACTGTATCAAGCCCCTTCCAGAGGAGCTGCTTCTCTCTTCGGTGCGCCGCACGGGCTGCTGCGTGGTGGTGGAGGAGCACGCCCAGAGCGGGTCTCTGGGGGAGGCGTTGGGGGCTCTTTTCGGGAGACATTTTCCTGTCCCCCTTCTTTCGGTCAATATCGGATGCTCCTTCGGGCAGAGCGGTACCCCCGGGGAGCTTATGTCGTACTATTCCCTCCATAGCCAGGACGTGGTGGGAGCTGCCACGAGAGCATGGGGTATGCGAAGGAGGTTATGATGGATATTCGCATTTCAGGGGTGGCCAAGGTCTTTCCCCCGGATATCGTAGCATTGGAAGATATCTACCTCACCGTCTCCCGGGGGGAGTTCGTCTATCTTGTGGGGACCACGGGCTCTGGTAAGACGACTCTCCTGAGGCTTATCTCGCGTGAGGTGGAGGCCACCCGGGGACAGCTTACGGTGGGGGATTTTGTGCTTCGCAAGATGAAATCTCTGGATCTTGCCTTTTACCGTCGGGACGTGGGGGTGGTCTTTCAGGATTTCAAGCTTCTCTCCCATCTTACGGTGGTGGAGAATGTTGCCTTTGTGCTGGAGGTTCTCGGTATGCCTCCCAAGGAGATTCGGGAGCGTGTAGGAGAGGTTCTGGAGCGGGTGGGCATGTGGCGCCGCCGCTTTCTCTACCCCGAGCAGCTCTCGGGAGGGGAGAAGCAGCGGGTGGCCATCGCCCGAGCGGTGGTGAATACCCCCTCGATTCTCCTTGCGGATGAACCTACGGGAAATCTTGATACCCATACGGCGGAGGATGTGATGCAGCTTCTGCTCTCCATCAATGCCTCAGGTACCACGGTTATCATGGCCACCCACAACAAGTACATCGTGGATGCCTACCGCCAGCGGGTGGTGGAGCTTCGGGGAGGCCGGATGATTCGGGACGAAAAGCGGGGGAGGTACGAAGAAGATGAGAATTTTTAAATGCCTTCTGCGGGACACCCTCCGGCTTCTTCTACGGCATTGGGGGGTGAGTCTCCTTACCCTGCTTACCGCATCGGCGGTCTTCTTTCTCGTGGGGGCCAGCGCCCTTCTTCTGGTAAATCTCCGGGCCATGGTGCAGCGGGTGGAGGAGGGGCTGGTGGTGCAGGCCTACGTGAAAAATGTTGAAGATCTTCAAACTCTGGAGCCCATGGTGGCGGTCATCCCCGGGGTTGCCCGGGCGGAGAAGGTACTCCCCCAGCAGGCTCTCCAGAGATTGGGGGCCACCTTAGAGGGGCATATGCAGGCTCTTGAGATTCTGGGAGAGAATCCGCTCCCTCCGAGTTTCGAGATTCGCCTCGTTCGGGCCTCTTTCGCTCCGGGGGTTGTACGGGAGCTTCTGGGATATCCTCAGATAGAGGATGTGGTCTATGCGGGAAAGCTTGCGGAGCGTATGGCCCGGATCTCATCCTTTGCGGGGCATTTCTCACTGGGAGTCCTTATTATTGCTGTGGTGGCGAGCAGCCTGGTGCTTTACAATACCATACGCATCTCCATATACTCCCGGCGGGAGGAGATTTCGGTGATGCTTCTTGTGGGGGCTACCCCCACCTTTGTCTCTCTTCCCTTCGTGCTTCAGGGGATGGTTCTCGGGGTTCTCGGATCACTTGGGGCGAGTGTTCTCCTTGCGGGAGCCTATGCCTCTTTCACCGATTTTATCTCCGAGACCATTCCGTTTATATACGTGATTAAAGATCCCCGGATCTTCTATCAGCTTGGGCTTATTCTGCTTGGAGGAGGTATTACGCTGGGGTGGATCAGTAGCTGGCTGGCGGTGGGACGTTACGTGCGCCGAGCCATGCGACCCCTGTAAAAGGGGTGTAGAAAGTGGAAAGTAGAAAGTGGGGAGTGAAAAGTAACGTCAAAAACAGCGTTCTTTACTGACGTTGCTGCTCACAAGCTGCGATGGTTTAGATTGGAGTGAGGGAGATGCGAAAGGATCTTACAAGGTGGGGGATGCTGCTTCTCCCGGTGCTTTTGCTGATGGCAGGCGCTGCTTCGGGGGATACCATGGAGGAGATTGATCTGCGGATCAAGGCGGAGCAGACTCGGCTTGCCACCATCGAAAAGCAGATCGACTATCATAAAAAGCAGATATCCATAAGCCAGCAGAAGGAGCAGCGCATTCTCGAAGAGCTTGCAAAACTTACCGAGGAGATTAACCTCTCTCATCAGAGGATCTCCCTTCTGGAGCTGCAAAACGAAAAGACCCAGCTTCGCCTGGAGGAGCTGAGCCGCCAGATTGCAGTAACGGAATCGCGGCTTGGAACGATACGGGGGCTTCTGCGTGAGCGGGTGATAGCCCTCTACAAGTACGGAGGGGTGGCGGAGATGGAGATGCTCCTCGCCTGCGATAACCTTTACGCCGCCATGGAGGCTTCCTACCTTCTGAACCGGATGACCCAGATGGATAAGGAGCTTTTTCGAGAGGCGGCGGAGCGTAAGCGTCTTCTCGATGCCTCTCGTGAAGAGACCCTGGTGCGCAAGCGGGAACTGCAGGAGCGGTTGCTCCGTCTCAAGGATGCCGCCCGGGATCTTCAAAAGAACATAAAAAACCGCAACGGCTATCTCGAATCGCTGCGGCAGCAGCGTCAGGATCATCGCGCCACTGCGACGGCTCTCGAGAGAATGCAGGCCCAGCAGGAGAAGGAGATTTCGGAGCTTCTCAAGAAAAAGCAGCGTCTGGCGGAGGAGAAGCGCCGGGTGGAGGAGCAGAAGCCCGAAAATACGCTCCCTCCTCTTACAAAGCCCGGGCGCCTCGCCTGGCCCCTTCGCGGGACGATCACCAGCCCCTTTGGCGTGCGGGTGCACCCGGTGTTCAAGACCAAGCTGCAGCATACGGGAATCGACATCGACGGCGACATGGGGGATCCCGTGAAGGCCGCAGGGGTGGGGGAGGTTATCTTTGCAGGGGTGCTCCGGGGGTACGGGCAGATCATCATCCTTGATCACGGAGGAGGGCTTTCCACCGTTTACGCCCATCTTTCTCGGATTCTCGTCCGGGAAGGACAGCGGGTGCAGACGGGGCAGGAGATCGGCAAGGTTGGAAGTACCGGCACCTCCACGGGGCCCCATCTTCATTTCGAGGTGCGGGAGAACGGAAACGCCCGGAACCCCACGAGCTACCTCGGAAGTTGATCTCTCGCCCTCGGGGGTCGTGATACGGGATATGCTGCTACGATACATCCAGATAATGCCGAATGCGTAGTGCGGAATACTTAAGGAAGGACGTGGATCGTCATGAAATGGAGAAGACTACGGGAAATAGGATTGGGCGTCTGTATTGGAGCCCTTGTGGCCTGGACCTTTATCGCCCAGGCGAGCGATACAAATAATCTGCGTCAGATCCTTCCTTTCGAGGCCAAATCTCTCTGGCTTATGAAACAGGCGAGGGCCATTCTGGAGACCTACCATGTGGATGGTGATACCCCCCTTTCGGAGGATCTCATGGTGCAGGGGGCTCTCCGTGGTATGGTCTCTTCCTGGAATGATCCCTATACCCGCTATGCGGATCCGGATCAGCTCAAGGAAGAGGAGATCGACATGGAGGGAGAGTACGGGGGGCTGGGGATCTACATCGGCCGCCGCGAGGGGCGTACCGTGGTGATCAGCCCCATTGAGGATACCCCGGCAGACCGGATAGGTTTGAAGCCCGGGGATGTGATCGTCAAAATCGGCGAGGACAACATCGCCGACTGGGATCAGAATCAGGTGGTGAAGACCCTCCGGGGAGCTCCAGGAACCCCTGTAACGGTCTGGATCTTCCGGGAGGGAGAGTCGGATCTTCTTCGGTTCGATATCGTGCGGGAGAAGATCGAGATCAAGGCGGTGCGCTATGAACTCCTCTCGGGGGATGTGGGGTACGTCCGACTCGCTCATTTTAACCAAAAATCTACAGAAGAGGTCTCCCGTGCCTTTGGAGATCTCCGCAGTCAGGGGGCCCGGGGGTATATTTTGGATCTGCGCAATAACCCTGGGGGATTGTTGCAGGCGGCGGTGGATATTTCGGATATGTTCCTAGATGATGGGCTCATCGTGGGAATGCGGGGGCGGGTTGCCAAGGCGAACGAAGAGATTTACGCCGAGCGGGGCTCTATTCCCAGAGATCCTCTGAATGTGCTTATCAACGAGGGGAGCGCCAGCGCTTCGGAGATTGTGGCGGGGGCACTGAAGGATCACCACCGGGGAAAGGTGATGGGGAAGAAGAGCTTCGGTAAGGGCTCTGTGCAGACCCTCTTTCCTCTTCCGGATGGTTCGGGAGTGTATGTTACCATTGCACGGTACTATACCCCTTCGGGAGTTCTGATTGATCACGTAGGGTTGGAGCCCGAGGTACTGCTCTCCGGCGATATCAGCAGGATCTACAGCGAGGATCTGCAGCTTCAGGAGGCTCATCAGGATATGCGGGGCACGCTCCTGACGCTGGTTCCTACCCCTTGAGAGAGGGGTTTTGGGGTTTGAAACGTAGTGGTAGTGGTACCATTCGGGGGCTCTCGCTGCTCCTGGGGCTTTCCCTGTGCGCAGGGGCGCTCTTCTTTCTGTTTCTCTCCGGGAACGTGTTCTCTCCTTCTCTTTCCGGCGAGAAGCCTTCTTCGGAGGCTCCTCTTCAGGGGAGGATCTTCTTTCCTCTGAGCCGCCAGAATCTTGAAGGGGAGGAACTCTGTTCCCTCGAAGAGGAGGCGCTGCCGGAATTCCTCGAAGAGGAGGGGGAGGCGGGGCTCTTCCTCTGGCAGAGGTATTGCTGGCTCTCTCCGGATATCCGGAGTTCCGGGAAACTCTCTGTAGATGCGGAGGAACCTCCGCTCCCCCCGGTCTTCCCTCCCGGGGGGGTGGCGGTGCTTCTTCTGGATGACGTCGGAAACAGCGCCTCTCTCGGAGCAGCCTTTGCGGCGCTGAAGATTCCCCTTACGTGGGCGATCCTCCCCGGAGAGAGCCAGACGGAGAGATGCCGGGATCTGGCGGAGGCACAAGGGATTCCCTATATCGTGCATATGCCGATGCAGGCTCTCGGAGATACTCCGGGAAGTTACTGGTATGGAACCAACTGGATTGTGGAGGGGATGTCCCCCGAGGAGATTCGCAGAGAGGTTCTCCGGGCGTTGAAGCTGCTTCCGGGAGCTTTGGGAATGAATAACCACAGAGGCTCTCTTGCCACAACGGATGCCGCTTTGATGGACCCCTTTCTTGAAACTCTCCGGGCGCGAGGGCTCTTCTTTCTGGATAGCCGGACCAACTCAAGGAGTGTCGCGGCCTCTCTCGCGGCAGAGAAGGGGATGCCCCGGCTTGAAAATCATGTCTTTCTTGATCATAAAAAGGAGCCCGAATTTTTCCGAAGCCAGATGAAACGCCTCTTTGCAATGGCGGGAAAGCGCGGGTGGGCGGTGGGGATATGCCACGCCCGAAGCTCCACCTACCAGGTTTTTAAGGAGATGGAGGGGGAGCTTGCGGGGGATCCCCGGCTGATAACGCTGCCGGATCTTGTGGATATTCTCAAGGGGAGAGGGCGTTCTCAGAAAAAGGACGTGTTTTCGTTACAACTGTCAGATTGACGTATTCTCCGGGGATTCCGGAAAAGAGCGGCTTGCCGCCATGTAGTACGTAAAGAACGGGAGGAAAAATCCGTGAAGGGATGTACGGAAATTCTTGTAGGTGCCCAGTGGGGCGATGAGGGTAAGGGGCGCGTGGTGGATGCCCTGGCGGGAAAGACTGATGTAATTGTGCGCTACCAGGGGGGTGCCAATGCGGGGCATACCGTGATCGTGGGCTCCGAGAAACACGTATTTCATCTTCTTCCTTCGGGGATGCTCTACACCGGAAAGCTTTGCATTATCGGCAACGGGGTGGTGGTGGATCCCGGGCAGCTTCTGTTCGAACTTGGGGAGCTACAGGCCCAGGGAAAGGATCGGGCTCGATTGGTGGTGAGCCGGGATGCCCATGTGGTGCTCCCCTATCATAAAGTCCTTGATGGAGCCGACGAGGCTTTTCGGGGGAAAGAGCGGGCCATCGGAACCACCAAACGAGGGATCGGCCCCTGTTACGTGGATAAGTACAACCGTATGGGTATTACCATGGGAGATCTTGCAAATCCGGAGATTCTCCGAGAGAAGCTCTCCCAGAACGTGAACATGAAGAACATGCTTCTCACCCGGATTTACGGCATGACCCCCCTTCCCTTTGACAGCATGTACCAGGAAGCTCTTGAGTGGGGAGCCAAGCTGGCACCCTATCTCGGAGATGCCTCTCTGGAGGTTCACAAGGCCCTTGAGAAGGGAAAGGGAGTGCTTCTCGAAGGGGCCCAGGGGACGTTACTGGATGTCGATTTCGGAACCTATCCCTATGTGACGAGTTCGAACCCTACCGCTGCGGGAGGGTGTATCGGTGCGGGTGTGGGCCCCACGCGGATCTCCCGGGTTATCGGGGTGGTGAAGGCCTACTGTACCAGAGTGGGAGAAGGCCCCTTTCCTACCGAGGATTTCGGGGAGTGGGGGGAGTATCTCCGGGTAAAGGGCGGGGAGTTCGGCGCTACCACGGGGCGTCCCCGGCGCTGCGGATGGCTTGATATGGTGGCTCTCCGCTATGCTGTCCGGATCAACGGCCTCGGGGTACTCGCTCTTACCAAGCTGGATGTTCTTTCAGGGCTTGAGGAGATTCAGGTGGCACTGGAGTACTCCGTAGATGGTACGACATGCGGTGAATTTACCCCCTCCGCCTCCTTTCTGGAGAGTGCCGAGCCGCTGTACACCTCTCTTCCGGGGTGGAAAGAGGATATCTCGGGGTGCCGGAGCTTCGAGGAGCTTCCCCAGGAGGCCCAGAATTACGTGCGCTTTATTGAGGAGCAGGCGGGGGTTCCCGTGGGGCTCATCGGTGTCGGCCCCGGCCGGGAGGAGACTATCCTCCGCGGTTTCTAGCCAGGGCGACACAGCGAGAGCGAGGGCGAGAGCCATGAAGGCTTATGATTCCCTTGAGAGAAAAGAAGGGGCATGCTGATTCCGGAGATCAACTTCTGCACCACAGAGGATCTTCAGGCTCTTGTCTTTATGGAAGAGCACTGTTTTCCCGATTCCCCCTGGTCCTTTCGGATTCTTCTGCGTGATCTCGAAGCGTCCTCCCGGGAGGCATTCTTTTATCTCGGGGCTTTTTGGAAGGGTTTTCTTGTGGGGTATGCCGTTTTTCGTCCCCGGAACGGAGAGCTTGCGCTTCTGCGTATCGGGGTGTTGCGGCGTTATCGGCGTCAGAAGATAGGAGCCCAGCTTCTTGAGGCGGGGGAGCTGCTCGCAGCAGAGATACCCCTCCCATCCCTCTCTCTGGAGGTGCACCAGAAAAATGGTGAGGCCCGCAGCTTCTACGAGAGCATGGGGTATGTTCTGGATGGAATTTCCTCAAGAAATGCTGCTCATACTGCTACCCCTCCTCTGGTATACCGAAAGGATCTTTCAAAAAATCTCCGCGATTATCTGCGTTGAGCATGAAGGTTGTTCTGCATCTCCCCGGAACGGATGTTCTTTCCGGGGCTTTTTGGTGATGAAAAAAGGCCCCCTCTTCTGGTATCATGAGGGGGAGAGAAAAAGAGATGTACCCAAAACGGATACATTTCATATCCGAAGGGAGCGAAGCCCATGCTTCTTGATACGGTGATTGTGTTAGATTACGGTTCTCAGTATACCCAGCTCATTGCCCGGCGCATCCGGGAACAGAAGGTATACAGCGAAATTCTCCCCTGGGATACACCTGCGGCGGAGATTCTTGCGAAGTCTCCCAGGGGGATCGTTCTCTCCGGAGGCCCCAACAGCGTGCACGGCCCCGGGGCCCCGGGGCTCTCCGCGGAGCTTCTTCATTCTGGGGTGCCCATTCTTGGGATATGCTACGGTATGCAGGTGCTCGCCAAGGCCTTGGGAGGCCGGGTAGAGCGTGGAGTTGCGGCGGAGTACGGCCGGGCCTCGGTACGGTTTTACCGGGAAACGCCCCTTCTTCAGGGCTTAAGCGAGATCTCCACGGTCTGGATGAGCCACTGGGATCAGGTGACAGAGCTTCCTCCCGGAGCATCTCTTCTGGCGGAGAGTCAGGAAGGGGTTTTTGCGGGGTTTGCCGCAGGGGAAGGGAAGATCTGGGCGCTACAGTTCCATCCCGAAGTGGTGCATACCCAGGAGGGAACGTCCATTCTCAGGAATTTTCTCTTTTCCATATGCTCCTGTGAACCCTCCTGGGATCTTGGGGAGTACGTGGAGTCTATGATAGGAGATATCCGGAAGAAGACGGGAGAAGACCGGATTATCTGCGGCCTCTCCGGAGGGGTGGATTCTTCGGTGGCGGCGGTGCTCACCTCACGCGCTGTGGGGGATCGGCTGGAGTGTATCTTCGTGAATAACGGCCTTCTCCGGCAGAACGAGGCGGAGGAGGTTCTGGAGGCCTACACATCTCTCGATCTTAAAATCCACTACGTGGATGCGGGGGAGCGCTTTCTTGCGGCTCTTCAGGGGGTGACAGATCCTGAAAAGAAGCGCAAAATCATCGGAGAGACCTTCATCCGGGTCTTCGAAGATACCGCAGAGAAGGTTGGAGGTGCCGTATGGCTTCTTCAGGGGACGCTCTACCCCGACGTGATCGAGAGCGGTCATCAGGGTAAAGGGGCGGCGGTGATCAAGACCCATCACAATGTGGGGGGGCTTCCGGAGGATATGGAGCTTAAGCTTTTGGAGCCTCTGCGCGATCTTTTTAAGGACGAGGTTCGCGGCATGGGAAAGATTCTCGGAGTTCCCGAGAAGATTCTCGGGCGGCACCCCTTTCCCGGTCCGGGTCTTGGGGTCCGCTGTCTCGGGGAGATTCGGGAAGAGCGTCTGGAGACCTTGCGCAAGGCGGATGCCATCTTTATCCAGACTCTTCGGGAGGAGGGGCTTTACGACTCCATCTGGCAGGCCTTCTGCGTGTTGCTACCGGTGAATACCGTGGGCGTCATGGGGGATATCCGTACCTATGCGGAGGCGGCGGTGCTCCGGGCAGTGGAGGCTCAGGATGGTATGACCGCCGATTGGGCGCGGATAGATCCCGCTGTTCTTGACCGGGTGGCGCGGCGTATCTGCAATGAGGTCCCCGGCATTAACCGGGTGGTGCTGGATATCACGGGGAAGCCTCCGGGGACGATTGAGTGGGAGTAGCAACGCTTTTTCAGAGCCATGTGCGGGGGCAGTGAAGAAAAGGCCCCTCAGAAAAGGAGGATTTTTTGTGGAAAAGGATGATCGGGAGTATCTTCGGCGATTCCGGGGAACGATAATTCCTTTTTTACTCGTGCTGGGTATTTTCGGGTTTCTGAGCTATGGGGTTACTCGTCCCCTGGTGGCTCCCCTTATGTGGGCATCACTGCTCTCCGCTTTTTCCTATCCCCTTTACCAGTGGTTGCATCTCCGGGTCTTTCGGGGAAAGGATCAGAATATAGCCGCCTTTATCAACACTTGCGTCGTACTGCTGGTGCTGGTCCTTCCTACGATCCTCCTGGGGAGCGTCCTTGTACGGGAGGGGGTCTATCTTTACGGTATCGTGGCGGATTATTTGACAGAAAACCCCACCCTTAATTTCGCAAATTTTCATAATCTGGGAAACTATCTTCCCGAGTGGCTCACCCAGCAGAACGCCTTTCTAGAGGAGTATGGCCTCTCTTTTCAGAACTCTTTGCGCCAGGGATTGCGCTGGGTTTCTCTGCGCATAGCGGATGTATCCCGGGATTTTTTGGGAAATGCCTTCAGCATTATCTATCAGATTGTCTTTGCGGTGGTGGCCACGTTCTTTCTTACCCGGGACGGCCATGTGGTGCTGGAGTATCTCAAGGATATCACCCCTCTCGGGGAGGAGGAACGGGAGGCGTTCTTCACCAGGGCGAAAAAGCTTCTGCGCTCCATCGTCTACGGTGTGATCTTTACCTCCGCAATTCAGGCCTTTCTGGGAACCCTGGGATGGGCCTATTTTGAGCTTCCCGCGCCTCTCATCTTCGGGGCCGCCATGTTTCTTCTTGCCATGATCCCCATTGTGGGAACCTCTCTGGTGCTTCTTCCAGGAGCGGCATACCTTTTCTTTCTGGGCCATCATATCCAGGGGGTGGTGCTGGCGGTGTACAGCCTGGTAGCGGTCAGTTCCATCGAATCCTTTGTGCGTCCCCTCTTCATCTCTGAGGGGAGCCAGGTGCACGCTCTTATTGTCATTGTGGGAATTCTCGGAGGTCTTGCTGCCTGGGGGTTTCTGGGGCTTTTTTTCGGTCCTCTGGTACTCTCCCTCTTTATCTTTTTTCTCGACGGCTACCGGCGGATCGAAACTATCCGGCGGGAGAAGGATCGTCTGGTTTCCGAAGAGTAAAACCGCTCTAAGAACAAAAAATCTATGCGGATCAAGGAGGATATGCCATGCCCTACATTCTCGCGGTGAGTGGCCTCAAGGATTCCGGAAAGACCACCCTTTGCGGAGAGCTGCTTGAAAGACTTCGGAAAAGGGGGTATCGGGTGGGATATGCCAAGCATAGCTCCCATTCCTTGGAGAGCCTTGAGAATGCGGATACGGGAAAAATCAGGACCAAGGGTATCCCTACGGTATATTTCTCCTCCGGGGCGGTGCTTCTCGAACTGGGGGAAGATTCTCCTGTGCAGTATACTCTCTCCCGATGCTTTCTTCAGGAGGATCTGGTGCTTCTCGAAGGAGGAAAATATTTTCCCTTTCCCCGCATATGGGTAGGGCCTCCGGAGACGGTCCCCGAAGAGGTGAAGGGGATCATCGCCTACTGGAACCGCTTTGTGGAGGATACCGAAGATCCTTTGGAGTACGGTGCCGGGGGGGAGGAGAGGCTGGCGGATCGAATCGAAAAACTTCTGGTCTCCCGAGATAAAGAACCGTTGGAAGTGTTTATGGGAACCCGGAAACTTCCCATAAAAAGTTTTGTGGGGGACTTTATCGCCGGGGGGATTCGAGGAATGCTGGGATCTCTCAAGGGATATCTTCCGGAGGGTTCCGGAGCCCTCTCCCTCTTTCTTCGAGATGAAAAGACGTCTGAGGAAACTCCGAGTGGTTTGACTACCCCGGAGTAACGAAAATGCACAGCGCGGAAGATTCCTCTTCGGAAGAGGCGTTTTTTATCTGAAGATGCTTGTCTCTTCTTGAGGAGCTGTCTATAATGAGTACCGCTTTTTATGGGGTCCCTTTTGCGGGGGACATGGGCTTTTTGTGGCGTATTATAAAGGGAGGTCGTGGTACGGATGTTTTTGCAGTTGTTGCTTGTGGCTCTTGTAGGAGCCTTGTCTCTGGGGTTTGCTTATTATTCCCTCACGAAGATCAACGCTTTTTCGGTTACTAACGAGAGGGTGAATGAGCTTTCCGAGATTATTCACAAAGGGGCTATGACATTCCTCTTCCGGGAGTATCGCTGGCTGGCTCCTTTCGTGGTGGTGGTGGCACTTTTCCTGGGCTTTATGATCAGCATTCCCACAGCGATTTCCTTCATTTTCGGCGCTCTCTGTAGCGGCGTGGCGGGCTTTATCGGCATGCAGGTAGCTACCCGCTCCAACGGAAAGACTGCCTTTGCGGCTACCGAAGGAATGAACAAAGCCCTGGGTGTCGCCTTTACCGGGGGGATCGTGATGGGTATGTCTGTGGTCGGGATCGGCGTGGTGGGGGTTGTGATCTGCTACTTCCTCTTCGGAGATCCTAACGTCATCACCGGCTTCGGCTTCGGTGCCAGCTCCATCGCTCTCTTCGCCCGTGTGGGGGGAGGGATCTACACCAAGGCCGCCGATGTGGGGGCGGACCTGGTGGGCAAAGTCGAAGCGGGAATCCCCGAGGATGATCCTCGGAACCCTGCGGTTATCGCAGATAATGTGGGAGATAACGTGGGAGACATCGCCGGTATGGGTGCGGATCTCTTCGAGTCCTACGTCAACTCCATTATCGCTGCCATGGCCATTGGCCTGGTGGTGGCGGGGGATCGTGGCGTGATCTACCCCCTCTTTCTGGCAGCCATCGGCATCGTAGCCGCCATCCTGGGCACCTTCTTCGTCCGGGTGAAGGAAGGCGGCAATCCTCAGCTTGCTCTGCGGATGGGTACCATCTCCACGGGGTTCTTCATGATCATCGGCACCTGGCTTCTGACCACCAAACTTTTCGACGGGGATATCACCCTCTTCTACGCCGTAGTGGCGGGGGTTCTTGCGGGGGTTCTTGTGGGGTACGTTACAGAGATCTACACCTCCGCTACCTATAAATCCGTAAAGGATATCGCCCAAGCCTCCGAGACGGGGCCTGCCACGAACATCCTTGCGGGGATCGGGGTGGGGATGAAGTCCACCGCCATCCCGGTGCTCATCATCTGCGCCGCCATTCTTGTGGGGGTAAAGTTCGGTGGGCTCTACGGCATTGCCTGTGCTGCGGTGGGGATGCTCTCCATCACCGGGATGACCTTGAGCGTAGATGCTTACGGTCCTATTGCGGATAACGCCGGAGGGATCGCCGAGATGGCCCACCTTCCTGCAGAGGTTCGGAAGATTACGGATAAGCTTGATGCGGTGGGGAACACCACCGCAGCCATCGGTAAGGGGCTTGCCATCGGCTCTGCCGCTCTTACCGCCCTGGCCCTCTTCTCCGCCTACGGTACCGCCGTGGGGCTCACCAGCATCGACCTTCAGAATCCCAAGGTTATGGTGGGGCTCTTCATCGGGGGAATGCTCCCCTTCCTCTTCAGCGCTCTCACCATTCAGGCGGTGGGTCGTGCTGCCCAGGCAATGATCGAAGAGGTGCGCCGGCAGTTCCGGGAAATCCCCGGCATCATGGAAGGAACCGGGCGTCCCGAGTACGAGCGCTGTGTAGATATCTCCACGGCCGCCTCTCTCAGAGAGATGATCATTCCGGGGCTTCTTGCGGTAATCACCCCCCTTGCGGTGGGGCTTGTTCTCGGAGCGGAGGCCCTGGGAGGGCTTCTGGGAGGTTCCATCGTCACGGGAGTTATGATGGCGATTTTCATGTCCAACGCCGGAGGTGCCTGGGATAACGCCAAGAAGTACATCGAAGAGGGACATCACGGCGGCAAGGGCTCTGAGCCTCACGCTGCGGCGGTGACCGGAGATACCGTGGGGGATCCCTTCAAGGACACCTCCGGACCGAGCCTGAACATCCTCATCAAGCTCATGTCCGTGGTGGCCTTGGTGCTGGCACCCCTTTTCCTCTAGCTTTTTACAGCGGAAGAACATAGTTTTTCAGGAAAGGCAACAGGGGGAGGGGAGCCTCCCCCTGTTGCTCTATGGTGGGCGAGGCCGGGGGGATTTTGCGCCTCTAGTGCATCATTCCTGCTTATATTGTGACTTCGGCTGAAATCCGGGAGCTGGAGCTTGTGTGTCCCCGGCAGCGACATAGTGGTCGGCGAGTGCAGCTTTGCGTCGCGGAGAACCTCCTGGTGGCAGGCGGACGTGCCAGCAAGCCCCAGTCGCGCACCTGGTCGGCGGAAGTCTGCGGCGACGGTTCGGAGTAGCAAAGCAAGGGAGCGGTTCGCCACTTTCGGAGCCGAGGGGACACACAAGCGGAGGCTCCCATTCCAAGGCACAATATAATGTGGAACAACCCACTAGGGGGGGCGTATGTATCAGGATAACGTGAAAAGGATAAAAGAAGCTCTTGATATCGTGGAACTCATCTCCGAACGAGTAGCTCTCCGGAAGGTGGGGCAGAACTATCGGGGGCTCTGCCCCTTTCATTCGGAGAAGACCCCCTCTTTCTACGTATCCCCGGAGCGGCAGAGCTATCACTGTTTCGGTTGCGGTGCCGGAGGGGATATCTTTACCTTTGTCATGGAAACCGAGGGAATTCCTTTCAAAGAAGCCTTGGAAATTCTCGCCTCTCGAGGCGGTATTACCCTTGAGCGGTCTTCCGGGGGGGAGGTAAAAAAAGACCTTCGATCTCTCCTGGAGGTTGCTCGGGAGTTCTATGAAAAAAATCTTCAGGGGTCTCGGGGTACTCTGGCCCGGGACTATCTGGAGGGGCGGAAAATCCCCCCGGAAGCGTGGCAGGCCTACGGCCTCGGATGGTCTTGTCAGAGCTGGAACGATCTGGCGGAGCATCTCCGAAAAGAGGGTTTTGCCCTCAGGGATGCTCTGGATGCGGGGCTTCTGATCTCCGGGGATCGTGGAAATTATGACCGCTTCCGGGGGCGCCTTATCTTTCCCATCCAGGATGTGGCGGGGCGCACCATAGCCTTTGGAGGGCGCCTCGTCTCGGGAGAGGGGGCCAAGTATGTGAACAGCCCCGAGGGCTCCCTCTACTCCAAACGTCGTAACCTCTATCTTCTCCACCGTGCCAAGAAGCCCATGCGGGAAAAGGGAGAGGCCCTGCTGGTGGAGGGGTATATGGATGCCCTCCGGCTTCATCTGGCGGGATTTCCCGAGGCGGTGGCCTCTCTGGGAACCGCTCTCTCCGAGGAGCAGGGAGATCTTCTCCGGCGTTTTGCCGGCCGAGTCTGGGTCTGCTACGATGCGGATGCAGCGGGTCAGGAGGCGGCGCTTCGGGGGATGTATATTCTTCAGTCCCGGGGGTTGGACGTGAGGATTATGCTGCTCCCCTCGGGGGAGGACCCGGATTCTCTCGTGGCAGCTCCGGAGGGAGCAGAACTTTTTCGTGAACTCCGGAAAAAAGCGCTCCCTCTGGTCTCCTACCACCTCCGTCTTCGGGAGCCCCTTCTGCGCGATGCTGCCACCCGTACAGCTGCAGTGGAAGAAGTTCTGGAGCGGACGGGGTCTCTCCCCTCCTTTGAGGTGGCTCCCTATCTTTCGGAGATCGCCTCCTCCTTTGGCATGTTTTCCCATGAAGTGGCTAAGCTCCTGGAAGAATATCGGAAAAGGGAGCATGTTCGGGAAAAAAGAATGGCCACGGAAAAAGAGGATTCTCCCTCTTCCCGCGTATATATACGTAGGGGAGAGCAGGAGGAGCGTACCCGCCTTCTGCAAGAGGTCCATGTTCTCGAAGCGGGACTTCTTTACCTGTTGAGCCGGAGACAGTGCCCATCTGTTCTCGCTCCGGAGGATCTGCTTCCGCTCTTTTCCCAGGATGTTCTGCGGCATATGGCGGTGGCCTTTCTTCAGGAGAGAGATGTAGAAGCGCTTAAAGCACGGTGGCTCGAAATAGGAGATACCTTCCCCTTTCGGGTACTCGAAAAGGGGGCGGTCTTCTGTGACCAGCTCTCCGGAGAGGAAGATTCCTGGGAGACCCTCGTTGCATCGCTTCTGGAGCATGCGGAAAAAAAGGAATACCTCCGGTGGAAAGAAAAGATCGCTCGAAACGAGGCGAATCCCCAGGAGTTGCAGCGTTTCCTTGAGTTGGGAAAACGGTTGAAAAAGGGAGGACATTAAATGGCAAAGAAAAATAGTTCCTCGTCGGGATCTAAAAAAAAGGCACCCTCTAAGGCGCAGGTCTCTGCGGATCTGACCAGCGAAGAGTCTCGGGAAGGGGAGCTTCCCGGAGAGCCTTTGGGGGAGCCCTCGGGGGGAAAGCAGGATCTCACTCGGGAAGAAAAGCTTGGCTTCATCGATAAAATCCGGGTATTACTTCAAGAGGGGCAGGAGAAGGGATATCTCACCTACGACGATATCGAAAAACAGATTCCCGAGGAGTATCTGAATGCGGAGACCCTCGACAATCTTTACTCCAACCTGCTGGAGCTTGGCATTCAGGTGCAGGAAGATACCAAAAAGGCTAAGACTGAAGAGAAGGAGGATGATCTTCTCGAATCCACCGAGGAGATGGGGGATCTGGAAGATCTCCCCCTCTCAGACCCGGTGCGCATGTACCTTCGGGAGATCGGCAAAATTTCCCTTCTCACTCCGGATCAGGAGGTAGAGCTTGCCATGAGGGTGGAGGCAGGGGATGCCAGAGCAAAGGCTGCCCTGGTGGAGGCCAATTTGCGGCTTGTGGTGAGCATTGCGAAAAAATACATCGGCCGAGGGATGCTCTTTCTCGACCTTATTCAGGAGGGCAATCTGGGGCTCATCCGGGCGGTGGAGAAGTTCGACTACCGCAAGGGGTACAAGTTCAGCACCTATGCCACCTGGTGGATACGCCAGGCGATAACCCGGGCCATTGCGGATCAGGCGCGGACCATCCGAATCCCCGTGCACATGGTGGAGACCATCAACAAGCTTATCCGCATCTCCCGGCAGCTTGTGCAGCGTTTGGGGCGGGAGCCTACTGCCGAAGAGGTGGCGGCGGAGATGGATATCCTCCCCTCCAAAGTGGAGGAGATCCAGAAGATCGCCCAGGAGCCGGTCTCTCTGGAGACCCCCATCGGCGAGGAGGAGGACAGCCAGCTCGGTGACTTTCTTGAGGATAAGGATATCCCCAGCCCGGAGGAGGCCGCATCAAGCCAGCTCCTGCGGGAGCAGCTGGAATTTATGCTTGAAGATCTCACAGATCGTGAAAAGGAGGTGCTCCGGCTTCGGTTCGGCCTGGAGGACGGGCACCCCTACACTCTGGAAGAGGTGGGGAAGCGCTTCGGAGTAACCAGGGAACGCATCCGACAGATCGAAGCCAAGGCGCTGCGAAAGCTCCGGCATCCGAGCCGGAGCAAAAAGCTTCGTGATTTTCTCGACTGATGTGGATTGTTCCCTTTTTCTCCAGTGTTGCGATCCTCTCTCTCTCTGATATACTTATGGATGGTTTGTGCTTGGAGGGACGATAATGCGGCTTGATCTCTTTCTCAAACTTGCCCGCCTGGTGAAGAGGCGGAGTGTGGCCCAGGAGATGATACGCATCGGAGCGGTGCGGATCAATCAGCGGGAGAGCAAACCCTCCTCATCGGTTCGCCTTGGGGACGAGGTGGAGATCGCCTATCCCCGGAGAGTCCTGAAGGTGAAGGTTCTTCAGGATGACGAAAAGGAGCTTCGCCGTAAGGCCGAGCCCTACGAACTGATGGAGGAGCGGCGCGTTGATCCCGAGGAGATCCCCTGGTAGTTTCTGCGGGGAGTCTTTTCGGCAGTAAGAACGAAAAACGAAAAAAACGAAGGAGGGGTACAGGATGGCGTATATAGTTGGGGTACACGGAAGAGAGATTCTCGACTCCCGGGGCAATCCCACAGTGGAGGCGGAGGTGTGGCTCGATAGCGGCGTGGTCGCCCGGGCGGCGGTGCCTTCCGGGGCTTCCACGGGAAGCTTCGAGGCTGTGGAGCTTCGAGATGGAGATTCCCGCTACGGCGGCAAGGGGGTTCTCCAGGCAGTAAAGAACATCAATGATGTCCTGGCTCCTGAGATCGTGGGAATGGACCCTGCGGATCAGGGAGAGGTTGACAGGCTTCTCTGTGCTCTGGACAACACGGAGAACAAAGGAAATTTGGGCGCCAACGCCATTCTCGGCATTTCCATGGCTGTGGCGAGGGCTGCCGCAGAGGAGCACGGTCTCCCCCTCTGGGCCCATATTGGAGGACTCGGCCCCCACTCTCTTCCCACCCCCATGATGAACGTTATCAACGGAGGAGCGCACGCGGACAACACCCTGGATATTCAGGAATTCATGATCATGCCCTACGGCGCCCCCTCCTTTGCAGAGGCTCTTCGGACGGGTACGGAAATTTACCATACCCTCAAGAAGATTCTTAAATCTAAAAACTACTCCATCGCTCTCGGAGATGAAGGGGGGTTTGCCCCCAACCTCAAGACCAGCGCCGAGGCCCTTGATCTGCTGGTGGAGGCCATCGAAAAGGCGGGATATGCTCCCGGTAAAGAGGTAGGGCTCGCGGTGGATGCGGCGCCGACAGATCTTTTCCGCGACGGAGCCTATCACTTCGAGGGAGAGAAAAAGGTCTTCTCCCCTCGCGAGCTGACCGAGTATTACGCAAAGCTCTGCAATGACTATCCCATCGTCTCTCTGGAGGACGGTATGGCAGAGGATGACTGGGAGGGGTGGCAGCTTCTCACCGAGGCTCTTGGAGGCAAAGTCCAGATTGTAGGGGATGATGTCTTCGTCACCAATCTCGAGCGTTTCCGCCGGGGGATGGATCTTCGGGTAGCGAACGCCATTCTCATCAAGCTCAACCAGATCGGCACCGTTACCGAGACTCTTGAAGTTATTGATACTGCGCGATGGAACGGCTACGGAGCGGTGATCTCCCACCGTTCGGGAGAGACCGCCGATAGTTTTATCGCCGACCTTGCGGTGGGAACCGGCGTGGGTCAGATCAAAACAGGAGCCCCAGCCCGGATGGATCGGGTGGAGAAGTACAACCAGCTCTTGCGGATCGCAGAAGAGCTTCCCGAAGCAGCCTTTGCGGGAAAGAAGCGAATTCGCTGTACCTGGTAGTAAAGAACGGTTTGTATACCTAGCAGAGGAGGAAGAAACATATGAAAAAGGTTGTCGTTACAGATAAGGCCCCTGCAGCTATCGGTCCTTACAGTCAGGGGGTTTGGGCTGGGGATTTTCTCTTTCTCTCCGGGCAGATTCCTCTCGACCCCGGTCAGGGCGCCATCGTGGGAGTTACTGCGGCGGAGCAGGCGGAGCAGGTGTTCAAGAACATCGGAGGGGCTCTCGAATCCCAAGGGCTTACCTTCGAAAACGTGGTAAAGGCCACGGTGTTCGCTAAAAATATGGAGGATTTTGCAGCGGTGAACCAGGTTTATGCCACCCGTTTTGCCTCAGAGCCTCCTGCACGTTCTTTCGTGGAGGTTGCCCGGCTTCCCAAAGACGTGCTTGTGGAAATTGAAGTTATCGCATATAAGGCGTAGCCCTGGGGGAGAATTCTCTCCGGAAGAAATTTTTTTCGCAGAGAGAGGATCTGTCCTATGAAAGTAGCGGAACCTACAGTAGAACGCCTGGTTCAGTATTATCGTTTTTTACGGCAGCTCCACGAAGAGGGACGAAGA
>Ga0334890_1000839_pt1 | contig 48437 bp, 41 predicted proteins | sample GraSluR1_MG_3_FD_207220 | JGI IMG/M metagenome (GOLD analysis project Ga0334890, IMG submission 207220) | Sludge microbial communities from methane-producing bioreactor in Wageningen University, Netherlands - Granular Sludge_31_08-R1 | ecosystem: Engineered > Bioreactor > Anaerobic >... | reverse complement strand
CCCTTCGCCAAACTTCGAGCAGCAGAGAGAGGAACATAATTCAGTTTCTTAATCGCCTCTTCAACTTTTTTCCGTGCTTCTTCGCTTACTGAAGGATGATTATTGAGTATCCTTGATATAGTGCCGGTTGATACTCCAGAAAGCCTGGCCACATCAATTAAGGTCGCACGTTTTTTTAATTTCTTATGATGGTTTTTGTCCATAATTCTTAACCCACCTTTAACATTATTCTTGGTAATCAATCCTTTATGAATTATACCTTCAAACAATGTTAAAGATATACTTTTGTAATCGCTTACATGTTAGCGTTTACACAATATTATATATTCAATCATTTGTCAATACCTAACTACCCATTATATTCTATATAATATGGGCATTATAAGAATATATAGTTAATAAAGTAATATTTTGTAATTGTTAACACTTAATAGAATTGAAAATTAGATGAGTAAAAAAATTTTATCTGGTAAACTAAAAAGAAGCTTTAATAATGTATATTAAGGAGGAGCGAATAATTACTATGAATTTATGTAATGCACCTTATATTACGAATAATGTTTCAGATAGAAAAAATCTCTCAAGATGGTTAATATGATGCGGAAAAAAGTGATTTTTATATTTTTTGCTGTACTTGTTTTTTTACTCATAACCTTTGGATACTCCCAAGCAAAAATCCCAATAAAATCAATCGAGCAAGATCAAATCTCTATTAATATCTATCATGATTCCCTGGAAATGGTCGATAATAATAATGTCCTTATAGATCGATACTTAATGGAGCCTTGGGTTATTGTCGATGGTTGTCTTTATTCGGATGAAAAAGTTATTCTGGTCATTGTAGGAAAGGAAGGTGAAATTCGGGGAGAAAGACTCGCTTGTTATAAATATGAGGGAGGAAAAATTCAGGAAAAATGGATTGATAATAACCGCCAAATGAATCCCTGGAAAGTCCTTATCTGTGATGTTGAAGGTGATGGAAAACCAGAAGTTGCGGTAGGGGTTTGGAAAACAGCTAAATTTCACCCCGTTTTTGACAATCGATTATTTATCTATGCTTGGGAAAAGGGAATGATTTATCCTAAGTGGCTTGGTTCCAGGCTTTCATCACCATTTGTTGATTTCGATTTTCGTGATATGAACCATGATGGCATATTGGAATTAATAGCCCTTGAATATCAAAAAGACGGTTTAAAACGGGTTATGGCCTATGAATGGACTGGATTTGGTTTCAGGGGAATCGCAATTTTGGGTAAAAACTTATCAATAAACAGCATTTCAGAATTTTGTTTTGAAGGGAGGGATTTCAATGAAATCCAATAAGTCTATTTTCATTATCTTGTTGATGGTTTTGTCTCTATCATTCATAGGATTGACCGAAGAACAGGTGATTACTCCTCAAGAGCTGGAAGGGAAAACCCTGGCACAGATTTATATGATGCGGAATGAGATATTTGCACAACGAGGTCGACCTTTTAAAACCTACGAACTGAATAATTATTTCCGATCCCAAGATTGGTACCAAATTGGAGTCAATGAAGATGGGACAGTAACCTATTCCGATGATCGATTGACCGAAATTGACCGTAAAAATATCGAGGCCCTGCTTGGAAAAGAAAAGGAACTTTTACAACAAAATTTTATCGAAATCGATGGAAAAAAGAAGATCAACACCGATAATATCATCAATCTCTGGCAATTTGGGGAATTAGCGTCTGAAGATTTGGAAAGACTTTCTCAATTCGGCTTTACTGTTTTCCCTTGCCGTTATCCAGACCTTGAAGGAGAGGGCATGGAATGGGCTCCAGCCCCTTACGAGCAGTTTTTTTGGCTTTATGAAAACAACAACTATCATGGAGTAGCTAATTTCATCACCACCGATGCCATTCTTCAACTCTATCATATCTTTTTTGATTTTACCTTACGAAACCTCGAGTCAGAAAAACTCTATCCAGTTGTTAAGGTGCTCACCGAACAAATGCTACAAATTTCTCAGAATCTTTACCAAGAAACCGAAAACACCAACATCCAAAAGGCAGCCCTAAGAAATATTGCCTATTTTGCCGTTCCCCAATTCTTGTTAACCGAATCAGAAGGATCCTATCCTCATGACATCCAAACTATTATTCAATCGGAAATCGATAAAAGTACCGGAGCAGTTGGCCGAGAAAACTCTGAGATTTTTAACCCCGACTTTAATCCTTTTATCAAACACGATATGGACTATAGTCAGTTTATTATTCGCGGTCATTATACTCGATCGGAAGAATTAAAGCGTTATTTCATGGCGCTGATGTGGTATGGACAGAATTATTTCCTGGCCGATCAGCAAACCGATCTCCTTCAATCATTAGTTATTACCAAACAGCTCTTTGATAACTCCTATAATCATTCAAAATTGATTGATCTTTGGGAAACGATCTACGAACCAACGGTGTTTTATGTTGGACTTTCCGATGACCTTGGACCACAAGAGTATAAAATAATACTTGATACCGTTTATGGGAAGAAGATTCCTTATGAAGACCTTTCCGACCCAATCAAGCTTGCTGCAGCCCAAAAAATGGCGGAGGAAATGTACTCCAAAAAGAAACGGATCAAAACCGAGCTCTATCTCATACCGAGTACAGCCCAATTTCGTTTTATGGGACAACGGTATATTCCTGATTCTGAAATCTTGCAGCGTCTCACCAAATGGACCGATACCGTTCCTCGTATCCCACTTCGTCCCTTCCCCAAGGGCTTAGATGTGATGTCGGTTTTAGGATCTCGTTTAGCTTCAAAAATTACCTTGGAAGAACATCAAAACGAGGGGAACATTTGGAAAGAATACCAAGAAAACTTAGAAAAATTAATTATAGAATTTTCGCAACTCACTTCTAACGACTGGAAAACCAATCTCTACTACAACTGGCTGTATTGCCTCAAATCACTGCTTCAACTCAAAAGTGGGTATGACTACCCCTTTTACATGCGAAATCAAGCTTGGGCAAAGAAAAACTTAATCACATCGCTGGCCAGTTGGTCACAGCTCAGGCATGATGTCATACTTTATGGAAGCCCCTCTGGTGCTGAAAAGGGAGGTTGGGAAGAATGGATTCCCGATCCACCCAAATGCCAGGTTGAAGCCAATCCTGAATTTTTCGGTCGAATGCTGGAACTTCTTACTCACAGTCGCGATGGATTACAACAAAGAGATTTGCTAACCAAACCGATGGAAGAAAAATTCGAAAAATTTATTGATCTGGTTGATTTTCTTCACCAAGTCTCCTTGAAAGAAACCACGAATCAGCCTATCACTAAGGAAGAACATGAAAAACTCTATACTTTTGGTGCTTTACTGGAAAATCTCACTATTTCGGTTATGACTGATGATGAAAGCATCAGCAACTGGTTTGAAATACAAAGCGATACTGACAAAAATGTAGCAGTCATTGCCGATATTCATACCGCTCAAGTCGAAGTCGAAGAAAATGGCCAAAAAATTGAGAAAAATTTAGCTCTCGAAGTTGGAGTAGGACCAGTTTATGAAATCTATGTGGTCACCGAAGTTGACGGTTATTTAAAACTGACCCGTGGAGCAACTTTTTCTTACTTTGAATTTCTCCATCCCGCCGATGATCGTTTAACCGATGAAAAATGGCAAGCCATGCTGAAAGCAGGAACGAACCCACCGCCGCCAAATTGGACCCAGGGATTTTTCTCTTCCCAATATCCACCGGAAATACCTCGATTGAAATACATCTATTATTTTGATTAACATCCTCTATCTTAGAATGAAAGGGAACACCCCTTATTGTCTGTATTTTAGGGGGTGTTCCAGGCAAAATTTATAAGATTAATTTGTTTTTCATCAATATTCAATAATAATTAGAAATAATCTGATATTTGCACCAATCCTTACCGGAAACATCTGCGTGGACTGGTCAAAGAGAAATGGCTATAATATCAAAGGTTATAATCAAAGAGGTGAAGGAATAACCATGGGATCTCGGAATTCATATAAGTTATTCACTATTCTACTGATCATCATGACTATTGGGTATTCAATAGTCGCTCTCTATCAATTAGGTTCTCGGGCTGCTCCCGAAACCTTTTGGCGCCCTTTACAGGCAGAAGAAACAATAACGATCGATTTTGGAGAAATAAAAAAATTCCACTCAATTCGTTATTTTGGGGGCATTGGTGATGGTCAATATCTCTTTGAACTATCCACCGATAACCATTCCTGGCAAGAAAAGCTAAACCTCAATTTTCACGGAATTTTCGACATCTATGTATGGAAAGATGCCGTTCTTGACGGAGAGGGCCGTTTTGTTAGAATAACCGTTTTACAACCAGGAGGAAGAATGTATGAAATTGGATTCCTTGGCTCGGATGGAAAAGAAATCATTCCAATTCAAAATATTCTACAAAGCTCTACCCCAGCTTTTTTGGAAGGCAATGCCCAAAGAATAGCTGATGAAACAAATACCATACCTGAATTACCAAGCTTCTTAAATGGAATGTATTTCGATGAAATCTATTTTGCTCGTACTGCCTTTGAACACTTACACCGTATGGAACCCTATGATTCAGTTCAGCCTTTTTTTGCCAAAATTCTTCTTTCCTTAGGAATCGCAACTTTTGGGATGAATCCTTTTGGATGGAGAATAGTCGGGACTCTTTTTGGCATTGCTATGATCCCCCTCATTTATTATTTTGGATTGCAGTTATTTAAAAAACCTTTTTATGCCTTCATTGGTGCTTTTCTTCTTACTTTTGATTTTATGCATTTTTCTCATTCTCGCATTGCCACCATCGAAGTCTATATGGTATTTTTCATTCTCTGTTCCTATTATTGTATGCTTCTCTTTTACCAAAGAAGTTTTTATGAATATCCCTTAAAAAAACTACTGATTCCACTTTTTCTATCAGGACTTTTTTATGGATGTGCATCAGCCAGTAAGCTCAATGGTATTTACTCTGGTGGTGGCTTGGCTTTTATTTTTTTAACCACTCTTCTGCGTAACTATCGGGTCCATTTAAAGATTAAGAAAGAATATCAAGATTTTAATAATCAAGATTCTACCTCAAATTCTTCGAACTCTGTCATGGTTTTCCCCCACTACACCAAAAGGATTATTCTCTGGTGTTTACTATTTTTCATTGTTATCCCTCTATCCGTTTACGCCCTGTCATTTATCCCTCTTCTTTTAGTTCCCAATCGTGGGCACAGCTTCCATGACTTGGTCCAATACCAAATTAATATGTATAATTACCATCGCAATCTCAAAGCAACCCATGGTTATTCTTCCCCTTGGTGGCAATGGCCTTTGTTAATTCGTCCTATTTGGATGTATCAAGGCCAAGGGCTTCCTGAAGGAAAAATTGCCAGTATCTCATCAATGGGAAATCCAGCTATTTGGTGGCCGGGAACTCTTTCCCTGATTGCCTGCTTTGTTGTTTGGCTAAAAAAAAGAGATAACACCCTCTTTTTCATTTTAGCCGGTTTCTTTTCCCAATATCTTCCCTGGGCAATTATTCCTCGTCTAACTTTCATTTATCATTATTTCGCTAGCGTTCCTTTTGTTATTTTTTCAATCGTGTACCTTATTCGAGAATTTTTAGAAAAATATCATGGCTCTAAGTATTTCGTCTTTATCTACCTAATCATCGTTGTGATCCTTTTTGTGATGTTTTATCCAGTTATCTCCGGTATGATAATAGATCGAGCTTATGCCGCAAGATTTTTACGCTGGATCCCAAGCTGGATTTTTTATATATAAAATAATTTAAAATTGAGGATCAACAAAATGAAGACCATTCAATATTCAGTGGTTATACCGGCTTTTAATGAGGAACCGGTAATTGCGGAAACCTATAAACGTTTAAAAAAAGTAATGGATGAGATTGGAGAGCCCTATGAACTTATTTTTATCAACGATGGAAGCTCTGACCGAACTGGAGAAATCCTTGATGAGATTCACCGTAACGATCCAAACCTAAAAGCAATTCACTTTGCCAGAAATTTTGGTCATGAAGCCGCAACAACCGCCGGATTAGACTATGCATCGGGGCAAGGCATAGTCATCATCGATGCCGATCTGCAAGATCCACCGGAATTGATACCAAACATGATAGATAAATGGAAACAGGGTTTTGAGGTCGTCTATGGGAAAAGAAAACAGCGGAAGGGTGAGTCGGCTTTCAAAAAAACGACCTCGGCGTTTTTTTACCGTTTTCTACAACGAATGACCGAGATCAATATGCCGGCTGATGTGGGAGATTTTCGGCTCATCGATCGGAAGGTTGCCGATGCTTTAAAAAATATCCGAGAAAAAAATCGTTATATGAGAGGCATTATAAGTTGGGTGGGATTTCGACAAACTGCTATAGAATTTGTTCGGGAAGAGCGTTGGGCTGGGGAAACCAAATATAACGTTAAAAAACTCCTTCGTTTAGCCTGGGATGCCATCACGGCTTTTTCTTACAAACCTTTAAAAATAGCTACCTATTTGGGATTTACTCTCTCAGGAATTAGTTTCATTTATCTCCTGATAGTCATTTTTGAAAAAGTATTTACCCAAAAAACTGTACCTGGTTGGGCATCTCTGATGGCAATTAGCCTTTTTTTTAATGGAGTAGTGCTCATTATGCTTGGCCTGTTAGGGGAATACATAGGTAGAATCTACGAAGAAACAAAAAACCGCCCTTTGTATGTCATTCATAAAGCCCAAGGCTTTTACGAAAAATCCTCTCCCAATGAATAATTTTTCTCTTACTAAGAATCTTTTTCAATTTGTAAAATTCGGTTTAGTCGGTATTCTGAATACTGCAGTTGATTTTGGTATTTTTACTTTTCTTAACTATCTTATCGGAGAACATTACTATCGAATATCGCAAATAATTTCCTATTCTTGTGCGGTTCTAAACAGCTATTATTTAAATAAATCCTGGACTTTTCAAGCTGGTCGTCGTTTTAATCTAATTGAAATGTTAAAATTTTTAACCATTAATCTCATTTCATTAGGGGTATCACTCTTCTTCTTAACTCTCTTTCATGAAAAATATCAAATTGGAATACTCTGGAGCAAGGTCGGAGCAACCTTTTTTTCAGTTATAATCAATTTTTTCGGCAATAAGTATTGGGTTTTTAATAAAGATCAAATTTTCGATGAAAAAGATAAAAATATAAAAATATGAATCACCACATTTTGAACTTAAACTCGAATAAAACTATAGAAATAATCGTTTATGTCTGTCTCCAATTATGGATTCCATGCGTAAAATGAAAATGAATATCATAATCAAAAAGGATAATTATTGTATAATAATCATTGAAGGGGGTGTTATTGTTTGAAAAGAATATACCTATCCGTTTTATACGTTTTTGCTTTAACTTTGGTTTTTTCTTCTTCACTACTGGCTTATGATATTCAATTTTTTGGAAATGGAGTTCTCCCCGCCCCTGAAGATGAAGCGAATATTAAAGCCTACATAGATCTCGGTCAAACTCAGGCTGGCGCGGAAGATTGGGAAAAATGGCAACCAGAGTCATCAACTGTTATTATTCTTCCATCCAACGAGGATATTCAAAACCATCAGGATATTCTCATAAAAATGGAAGAAAATGGAAAATTGGTGGCAGTTTCCGACCTTCTAGATGACTCTCAATATCCAGTTTTCCCGCCTTATTCAATTTTTACTGAAAACTATCATTCAGTGGTTTTTCTCAATTTTGTTGGAGATGGGAGCATTTTCCTTGACGAAGAATCCATCCAAGCCATACAAAAATTAACTCCTGAAAAAATCTTTGTGATTGGAACTGAAAAAAATTTACCTCCTATTCAAGAAAAATTGGTAATTTTTGAATCGATTCCAGTAGAGGTTATAGAAAGAGAAGAAATAACAGCAAATTATTCACAAGTTGTGAGTGTTCCAGAAAATCCAGTTATTCTTTTCTTTTATTCATCAAGATGTCCTACCTGTCGAAAACTCAAAAATGAAACAACACCGCCAATTTTTGAAAAATATCAAGATCAAATCAAAGTTGTTTACCTCGATTATATTTTTTCTGAAAACTATGAAAAGCTGGTTTTTTTGGAAGAACAATGGCAAGTAGAAAATACAACTTCTGTTGAGTTGTTCTCCGAAGCCGGATATGTTACCACGGAAGAGAATGAAAATGTAAACTTAACAATTGAAGAGCTCATTCAAAAAACCATTTCACATTCTGAAACCGATAAAAAAAAAGTAACTAGTAATGCAGGAGCGATCGAAGATATCATATTTCAACGTTTTAAGGGTTTTACACCTTGGGTAGTAGCTGGCGCAGGGGTTTTGGACGGCCTTAATCCCTGCGCTTTTGCAACCATCATTTTCATGGTTAATCTCCTCATGGTTCTTGGCCATAACCGGAGGAAAATCCTCGAAATCGGAATAACCTATAGTATAACCGTCTTCATAACTTATCTTCTTCTTGGATTAGGCTTGTTTCATGTCTGGCAGACTTTAGCCGCTTACCAAGTTTTTTCTCGAGTTGTCTATGGAATTATGGCTTCAGTTCTTTTGGTTTTTGCCATTCTCAGCATAAAAGATGCCATTCAATACAAAAAAGATAAGAAAGAAACCGAATTCTCCTTAGGTTTACCCAAGGGATTTCGGGTAAAAATCAATCAATATCTTAAAAAAAGCTTTTCGGAAAAAAAATTAATATTTGCCGCCATCCTGAGTGGTTTCGTTATTTCCCTTCTTGAGGCTGGTTGTACTGGACAAATCTACCTTCCTACTATTATGTATATTGCTCGACAAAGCACATCAATGCGAGCTTTTTTATATCTCATTCTTTACAATGCTTTTTTTATAGTTCCACTTTTAGTGGTCTTTTTTGGAGTTTACTATGGAAGCCAATCCAAAGCTTTGGTTAATTTTGGAAGAAAAAATATTCTCTTTTCAAAATTAGCTTTGGGATCGTTATTTATTGTTTTAAGTGTTTTACTCTGGCAAAGTGCTTTGTCCTGATTATTAATTTAGGAGTCATTGAAATGATAAAAAGGAGGTTTTCATAGGTGGCTAAAAAAGCTATCTTGGTGTTTTTATTGGTTTTTTTGGTTTTTGGAATAGTAGAAATTACTGGAGCTCAGGAAAATATTATTCCAGTAACCGTTATTCGAGTTTCTCAATCGAATGTAGTAGTTGCTGAATATTGCTGTGGGAAGGAAACAGTTAAAGTTCGAATTAAATTAGCTGGGGTAAAACCACCTTCAGCTTATGCAGGAATAACCGATCTTTTAAAAGAAAAACTTCGAAAATTTATTCATATGCCAGGCGTGAGTTTCGACTTTGCTTTGGGGCATACTAGTGAAGAAAAGGTTTGGGTTGGATACCTATCCTATCTCTGTCAATGTGAGAATGATGATCATGAAATTGCCATAATTAATGCAGAAATTATAGCTGAAGGATTAGCCGAAGTTGATAAAGATAACGCCGGGAAAAACATGATTAATTATTTACTTGGTGAACAAGAAAAAGCACGTTCAGAAAAAAAGGGTTTATGGCTTATAAAAGAAGATATAACAGCCTCCCCTGGTAGTGAGAAAGATGATTGTCCATCTTGCGAGAGATAAGTCATCTTTAAATAACAAAAGAGTGCTTTTCTAGCACTCTTTTGTTATTGACTATAATAAAAAGGATCTAAAATTTATCTGGTGTTTGTAAGAGTTTCTGGCTCTCGGGTGAGTTGTAATTTTCGGGTGTTATGATCGCAACTGGAATTTGGATATTCCTTTCATCTTCTTCAATTTTGCCGCCTTTGATAACTTTATCTAACATTTCAACGCCACGATATCCCATTTGGTAAGGATCTTGCGCAATAATTGCATTGATGGTTCCTTCTTCAAATAATGGCAAGGTTTCCGGACTAGGATCGAAAGTAATCAGCTTCACCTTTTGATCCAAGCCCTTGGCTTTAAGGGCTTGAGCAATGCCTACGCCCATAGGAGCAGCAGCTGAGTAAAATCCAACCAGATCAGGATTGGCATTGAGTAGATCAGTGGCTATATTCATGGCAGTTGCAGCTATGGCATCTGTCCATTGGACCGGAAGAACTTGAATATCAGGGAACTTTTTCATGGCTTCGATAAAACCATCGCTTCGCTCCCGGCCGGTTTGTGAACCAGCAGTAATTCCAATATTCGCTACTTTTCCCTTTCCGCCAATCATATCAGCTAACAAAAGCCCAGCTTTATAAGCTCCGTCAAAATTATCAGTGGTTATATTAGCCAGTGGAATTGTTTTATCCTCAATACCAGAATCGACCATAATAATTGGAATACCTGCTTTTATCCCATTTTCTACTGCTGGTTGTAATGCTTTTGCATCAGTAGCAGCCATAAGAATACCGGCTGGTTTGGTTGCAACAATATTATTAACTAAATTTACCTGTCCAGCTACATCAGCTTCGGTAGCAACGCCTTGATAATCTACTGTATATCCTAATTCATTCGCCTTATCGGTCGCCCCTTTACGGAGAAATAGCCAATAGGTTACATCGGTTGATTTGGGGATAAATACCATTGTCTTCGATTTTCCTTCATCTTGAGCAAAAGCAACGGTTAAGCAACCAATAATGAGCATAACAGCTAACATAAACGAAACAACCGAATACCATTTTTTCATTTTCATCCGACCTCCTTTTTTAATTAAAAAATGACTTATAAAGTCATTTTTGCCAATTAATGTTTTCGACGAATTTGATCAGCAGCTACTGCGAAAATAATAATTAAACCGTTTACCACATATTGATAAAAAGCTGATACTCCTAAAATATTTAAACCATTTCGGATAGTGGTTACCAATAAAGCTCCTATTAAAGAAGCAAAAATGTTTCCTTCTCCACCATAAATACTAGCTCCTCCAATAAAAACCGAACCAATTGCTAAGAGTTCATACCCATTTCCTGAAGCAGGTTGCATGGTCCCTAATCGTGCCGATTCAATGACTGCTGCAATCGCTGCGAACATCCCACAAATCATAAAAATTCCCAGTGTTACCGAGGAAACCTTAATGCCTGATAGCCGGGTTGCTTCGGGATTACTTCCTATGGAGTAAGTAAACCTCCCAAAACGAGTGTTTCTTAACACAAAATACATTACTGTAAACAAAATGATAACGATGATAGTCGGTACTGGTACAATCCCTGCGATTCTCCCTTGGCCAATCCATAAATATTCCCTCGGTAAGCCATAAATTGGCACTCCGTTACACAAAATTAAAGCCAACCCCCGAGCGATTCCCATCATTCCAAGTGTTGCAACAAATGGTGGAATTTTTAGCTTAATAATAGCTAAACCATTGCAAAATCCAGCAAAAAGCCCAGCACCAATTGATGCCATTAAAGACACAATTACGCTTCCACTAAATTGTAAAGCCAGCCCACCAACAATTGCCGAAAAAGCAAAGACCGAGCCTACCGATAAATCGATCCCCCCGGAAAAGATAACAAAAGATTCACCTGCTGCTATCAAAGCAATTACTGCTGATTGGAGGGTAATTTCAAAAAGATTATTAACCGTAAAAAAATATGGAGACAGTAAAGAAAGAATAACCCACATTATGATTAGAATAAACAACATAGATATTGATTGCTGCTGATACAAATACTGGAAAATACTCAAAACATCCCAATTTTTTCGATGCTCATCCGATAGGTTTTGGTTCATATTTCCAATCCTTTTTAGGTAAGATTTAAACATCGAGCCATTATTTCCTGCTTGGTGGTGATGTTTGGGTCCAGTTCGGCAATTAGCCGTCCGTGAGACATAACTAAAATCCGATCACTTACTGATAAAATCTCTGATATATCGCTGGAAAGAAATAGAACAGCCCTCTCTCCCGATTGAACAAAATCAAATATGAGATTATAAATCTCTTCCCGTGCTCCCACATCAATTCCGATTGTAGGTTCATCTAATACCAAAAATTGACAGTGGGCAGCTAACCACTTGGCAAATATTACTTTTTGTTTGTTGCCACCGCTTAAATATTTAACCTGTTGATAAACCCCAGTGGTTTTTATTTTTAACTGATTGATATATTTTTGAGATAAAGCTTTTTCAGCTGGAATACCAAATATTCTTTCTTTCAACTTGGCTAAATAAACTAAAGTCACGTTATCTTTAACCGGCATATTTAAACATAAACCAGACACGTCTCTATCCTCAGGCAAATATCCTATACCATGTTGGACGGCTTCCTTTGGATTCTTTATGCTGATTTCTCTTTTATAGTAAAAACATTGGCCTGCATCTAACTTATCAACACCAAATATTGCCCGGGCCAATTCGGTTTTTCCAGCTCCAATAAGACCGGTTAATCCAACAATTTCACCCTTACCTATTTGAAAACTAATATCTTCAAAAAATCCTTTACGACGAAGAGATTTAAATTCGATCATGACTTCAGATGAAATATATTGATGTTTCTTTTCCATGGTCTTCATTTCCTTACCAATCATCAAACTAACAATTTCATTTAATTCTGCTTCTTTGGCTCCCATAGTTCCGACATTTCTCCCATCTCGTAAAACGGTTATCGAATCACCTATTACTTTAATCTCTTCTAATTTATGGGAAATATATATAATACCAACCTTTTTCTTTTTAATATCAGCAATAAGTTGAAAAAGGGTCTCAACTTCTTTTTTGCTAATTGCTGCGGTTGGTTCATCCATAATGATGATTTTGGCATTTTTTGATAAAGCTATAGCTATTTCCAGCATCTGTTGCTGTGATACACTCAACTTCTTTACTAAAGTATTGGGATCAATAGAAAAATGGATATTCTCTAAAACATCTCTCGCTCTCTTTTGAACTGATTTCCAATCAATCCTCCCCTTTTTCATTGGAAAATTAGATAAAGAGATGTTTTCCGCTATGGTTAAATGAGGAACAAGATGAAAGTTCTGGTAGATGGTTGCAATTCCCAAACGAGATGCAATCTCGGGGTTATAAGAAGTCATGTCGACTTCTTTCCCCTCTAAAAAAACCTTCCCTGAATCAAGGGTATAGGCTCCGCTTAAAATTTTGATAAGTGTAGACTTCCCCGCTCCATTTTCTCCCAAAATAACATGCACTTCGCCCTCGTGAAGACGAAATTGAACGTCTTTTAAGACTTTGACACCAAAAAATGCTTTGTTGATTCCTTCCATTACTAATAAATCGGGCATTTTGGTTTTACCAATGATTCCTTAGTATGGATTTTTCTCTCGGTATAGAATTTTTTATTATGAAATCGATTTCATTTTTTATATCATATCAAACAATGAAAGTCAATTCACTTATTAACTATAATTTTGCAGGTAGCAACTATAGACTCTTTAAGAAAATTCAATAAAATTTCTTCTTAATTCTCACTTTAAGCATACCCACCGGCAACGATCATGACCTGTCCAGTTACAAACCCAGCCTCTTCAGAGGCAAAAAAGAACACACTTTCAGCAATATCGTCAGGGCGTCCTAACCTACCAACAGGTATTTTTTTAATGAGTTGAGGAATGACCTCAGGTGTAGTGGTGGCATGAAATAGATCAGTTTCGATCTTACCCGGGGCAACAACATTAACCGTAATTCCCTGTGAAGCATAATCTCGAGCCAAAGCTTTACTATAAGGAATGATTGCTCCTTTGGTTGCAGCATAATGTGATCCCGAAGATCCACCAGTAATAGCCGCTGTTGAAGAGATATTGATAATTCTTCCCCAATGTTTTTCTATCATCATTGGTAGGGCATGAGCACAGCATAAGAAAACACCTTTCATATTGACTTGATAAAGGCGATCCCACATTTCCTCGTCTATAGTCGTTGTTGATTTGCTCCGTAATTGACCCTCGCCGGCATTATTAACCAAGATATCAACCAGGCCGATATTCTCCTGAATGTATTCAAACATCCTCTTTACTTGGTCCTTTTTCGATACATCAGCACGAAAAGCTATACCTTCACCTCCTAAGGAACGAATTTGTTCAAGTGTTTCCTGAGCGGCATTTTCATTTTGATAGTAATTAATAACTATTTTTGCTCCTCCGTGGGCAAGACGAAGAGAAATTCCCCTTCCTATACCGCGACTTCCACCGGTAATTAAAGCAACATGACCACTTACACCAGGCATAAAAAATAACCTCCAAATAATATAATTGAACTTTTAAGCATGAAATCAACTATTGCCCTAAATTCATAAGAAACGAAACAATCTCGGTTGATTTTTCAGGATCTACGATTTGTGAATGATCTAGGAAACCGTTCAGGAAATATTGATTTTTTGGTAAAACTGTACTTCCTTTAAAAAGAGCCGAATCCTTAGGTACATATCCATCATTATCACCGGGGATCATCTTATAACAAATAAGCGTCAGATTATCAAAGTAGTCATCTCGTTGCCATTTCCAAACCACCTTTGATTGGCAATTTTCATTTTGACAAATTGTGGTACGAATTGGTTGGCTATCTATAACACTAGCAAATACGATATATTTTTTTCGGTTTTCGATATCATTTTGATTTGAAGAGAGTTCGTTGATAAAAGAAGAGGTCTCTTTCATATCGGCAACTCCTGGCATGAGAGACTTTTGAATCCAGGTGCTAAAATTATCTGATCCGAGTAATTTGGCACCAAGGTCGGCTAAGGGAGTTCCCTGATGCGGTGTGCCAAAAGTTATCAGTTTATCTACTGTGCCACCCTGAGCAATATAAGATCGAGCTACTAACCCTCCCATGGAATGGGCAATAATAATTGGATTTTCAATTCCATTTTCATTCATTTTTTTATAAAGATCAAGGCCGTTCACTGCAATTAAGTCTGCCCAATTATATTGGAATATCCAAACTTGATGATTATCATAAAAACCTCTTTTTTCCAATTCATTTAATAATTTATTCCACCGGCTTCCATCGCTGTTCATCCCATGGATAAAAATAACTGGTTTACCAACTCCTCCCTTCATAGTTAAATGATTTTTCATGGTCCAAAATCCTTTTGATTGGTCAGTGTTGGTTTTATGAACTTCAAATAGCACTTGCCCTTTTTGTCCGAGATCGCTTGACCATTTCCCCACCCAAGCTCTTTGATCATCAACCCATAAACCTTCAAAAGTCAGCTTTTCACTATGGAATCTCGCGGTAAAGGTGATATTTTTATCCTTTTGTTCACCAGATATTGGACCTTCCGAAAAACCATACGAATCAACTCGAGATAGAACACCAAATACCTTCTCACCTATTTGATTTATATGAACAAAGAATATTTGACTTGGTTTATCTTCCCCATAATCCTCACCTGATTCAAATAGTGGCATCCCTTGCCACCGACCAGCATAACCATAAGGACTATCTGTGATATCGACCAGGATAAAGCAACCAGATAAAAAAAGTAAAAGAAAAAACATAGAAAAAATAAATAAAAAATAATGTTTTCCCTTTTTTTTATTATGGGAAATTTTTGTTTCTTTCATGAGTAATGAATCCTCCTGGTAGTATAATGATACGGTAAAATATTATAACCTTTAAAAATTTGATTTCACTATTTTTAATCAAAAAATAAGCGAGATAAAAATGACTTCAGATGCTAAACTAAGGAAGAAAAGTTCTTTATTAGATAATTTTACCCCCTATTATTCTCCTCCCCATGATACCGGTGAATTCAGCATGTGGTTTATCTTTTACAAGAACGAGCTCTTGATTCAAGAAAAACAAGGTTCTTATCATGTACCACTTCTCAATATTGTAGAACAGGACAAACTCCCTTTGATAAATCAGTTTTACTTGGGTCAGTATGATTCGATCCATTGCTTTGGAGCGGAGATAAATCCCAAAACATCAACTCCTTCCGGCTATCAATCTTTGGGGTTGCGTCAGCTTTTTGGTTTGATCAGTGATGACTTATTAACCCTTGCCGGGCGCGCAATTCACTTGCTTTACTGGGATTCAACCACACAGTTTTGTGGCCGCTGTGGCCATACCACATTACTAAAAACTGATGAGCGAGCCAAAGAATGCCCTCAATGCGGCTTAATTAATTACCCACAGTTGGCTCCGGCGGTTATTATTTTAATTGAAAAGGATAATGAAATTTTATTAGCTCGATCTCCACGTTTTAAACCCAAAATGTATAGTGTAATTGCTGGGTTTGTTGAACCAGGAGAAACTTTAGAACAAACAGTATTAAGAGAGATACGCGAAGAAGTCGGGATCCAAGTTCATAAAATCCAATATTTTGGAAGCCAGCATTGGCCATTCCCTCAATCTTTAATGATAGCTTTTACAGCTGAGTATCTGAGTGGCCAAATTACCATTGATCATCGAGAAATCGAAGACGCTGATTGGTTTACAATTGAAAATCTTCCACCGATTCCTAACAAAATGAGCATTTCTCGATGGTTAATTGACTGGTTTATTGAAAAACATTCTCAGGTTCAATAAAAAGGGCTCTCGGGTTATAAATCTTTACCATATGAAGATGAAAATATTTTTTATGCTGAAATTATAAACTTAATCAATTCAATATTTTTTCCTCTTTTATAATCCAATTTCGGGTTTGATTCGAATCAAAAAGCTACAGCTACCGATTGAAGCGAGTGGTAGTTTTCGTTACCATTTGGTGCTGATCTGCGATGTGATAATCTTTTTTCCTTATTTAACCTAATATTTCTTTGACTTTTTTGGCCAAGGCTTTCCCAAATTTTAAATTTTCTCCTTCTTCCCAGTGGAGACCGTCTAAATCACTGGTTTTAACAAATTCTCCCGCGTTGAAAAAAAAGTATTGGTGATCTCTTGCAAACATTTCATAATAACCGGCTAACTTTTTTGATTTTTCGTATCCACCTACCATCATTTCCTCCCAATCAGTCAATTTTCCTAATGGAGGCGGAGAAACGAGTAATGCTTTGGGAGATTGAGAATCACGACCGGCTCGGCTTTTTTGAACTAATTGTATTAACGAATCTGCGGCTGCGGCAATATCAAAAGCTGATTTGTTAAATCTCAGTTTGAGGTCGTTGGTTCCCAACATGATAATAACAAGATCCAAAGGCAGGTGTGATTCCAAGCAGGGAATGAGGTATTTTTTACCGTTCTTTTCTCCTTCAATTGGGTCATCCCATATGGTGGTTCTTCCATTTAGCCCTTCTTCGATTATTCGATAATCTTTACCTAATTCTTTTTGTAAAACTCCAGTCCATCTTTTCTCAAAAGGATATCTTCCCCTATCAACCGGATTCCAGCCCCAAGTTAAAGAATCACCAAAACAAAGAATCTCTTTAACCTCGATATTTTTCATTAAATTACTCCTTTCCAAAATTCTAATTATAAATCATTAAAAGCGCCAAAATTTTTTTGTATACCAATAAAAAATCTTTAACAATTAAATTGATAAATTCTAATTATTATCCGTTTCAGCTTGACTGGTTAATAAAAAACCTGCGGCTTCCTGACATGCTTTAGCTACTGCAGTAGAAGAAACCGTTGCTCCACTAATTGCTTCGATGTCGTCCCCTAATTCAAATTTATCATTAATTGATTTTTTTAAAAATTGAACTAAAAAACTTGGTTGGGTAATAAGATCTCCTAATGAAGGGGTTTCGTTTTGTTCTAAAATTTGAATGCCAATTATCTGATTATTCAAAGAAGAAAAAGCGACCAAAACAACGATATCGCCTCGATAACCAGGACTCAAAATTTTAAAAATATAACCATTTTCTTTCCCTTGGATAAACACTTGGTAGATCTCTTGGATGACTGCATTCCCTTTAGATTCTGGTAACACTTTATTATACCGTTCAATGAATTCAGCACCAATAAATACTCTTTTCAATTGGTTCATTGTATTTTCATCGATTTGGTTCGAGGCTGATTCAGCCCATAATTTCCCAACAGATAAAAAAACCGATATAAATAGGGTAAGGATTAACAATATTCTTTTATAGTTCATGGTTTTCTCCTTTTCATTAAAGGATAAAATAGATTATATTGATGATTAATGTTATCTTCTCTTGTAAACATCAACAAGAAATATGAAAACCTCCTCCATTTTACAATAAATTTAGGCTAATCTATAATACTAATGATATAATAAACATTATTTTATATGATAGGAGGTATCAGATGAGAAAAACAAATATTATATTTATTATCTCTTTAATAAGCCTTTTCTTTATAGTTGGTTGTACGAATCCTCCCTCTCCAACTCCTTCCCCAACACCTGAAATACCAAGTGAGGTCTATGAAGCACGAGACTGGGGCATTACTCAGGCTAACTTGGAGGACGTTAGGGTCCCAATGGATGCTGTTTGGTCGGTTGTAAATATTACTCCGGAAGGACTGGTGGGATATACCACTTATCGGTTTACCTATATCGACAATGAAGGAACCTGGACCATTGAAGTAGGTTATCCCATTGTGTTGGAACCGATTTACAATGTAGAAATTTTCCTAAATGGCCTGAGTATTTGGGAGGGAAGTATCCAAATTCCATTTGATTAGTTATATATTAAAACAAATCTGCTTCTTTTGAAGGAATTTTAAAGGTTATTATTCTGTTTTCTTGGAAGAGATATTTTGCTTCCTTAGGGGAGGGATTCTCAGGTGTCAAAATTAATCGATGAGTTTAAAGAGTTCATAAGCCGTGGAAATGTGGTTGATCTTGCTGTTGGTTTCATCATCGGTACCGCTTTTGGGGCAATTGTTAAATCGCTGGTTGATGACGTCATCATGCCTCCAATTGGCTTAGCTTTGGGTAAAGTCGATTTTTCCAATCTTTTCGCAGTCTTAAAAGAAGGAGATACACCTCCACCCTATCATACCGTTGCAGCTGCCAAGGAAGCAGGAGCGGTCACGCTTAACTATGGTTTGTTTATTAACAGCATAATAACTTTTCTCATTATTGCTTTGGCAGTGTTTTTGTTGGTAAAAATCATCAACCAAATGCAGCGGAAAAAAGAAGTTCCACCTGCCGCTCCAACCACCAAAGATTGTCCTTTCTGCTTTACCGCTATACCAATTAAAGCCGTTCGCTGTCCAAATTGCACATCTGAACTATCCAAAGCATGATTTTTACAGAACATGAAATTTTTTAATCATATCCCCGTTGTTGACTTTAAAATATACAAAACAATGGGGATATGATTTTTTAGGTCTTCCATTTTAGCTGCGATAGAACTTCTGAGTTAACACAATTATTTGGTATTTTCCCTGAAAGTGCTAACCGAATATTTTTCACAACCCCTTCGGCTATCCCCTGATAGGAAGTATCGGTTGCTCCTGCTATATGAGGAGTAACTAAAACTTTTGGGTGTTGTAGGAGTGGATCTTGAGGACTAGTGGGTTCCTGCCAAAATACGTCCATCGCCACGCCTGCTAATCGTTCATCCCCCAGTGCATCGGAAAGAGCTTCTCGATCAATCAATCCGCCTCGAGCTGGATTAATTAGATAAGCACCATTCTTGATCATTTGAAATGCCTTACGATTAAAAAGGCATCGAGTATCTTCATTTTGCGGCAAGCACAAAAAAATATAATCAGCTAAGCTTAATAGCTCAGGAAAGGCATTCATACCCTTAACCCATTCAAAATTCAAACCTGGAGGAAGATAATGGGGATTTTTTTTCACACCAATCAATTTCATTCGAAAGGAAATCAGTCTTTTAGCTAATTCCACCCCTATTCCTCCAACCCCAACAATCCCGGCGGTTTTTCCCATAAGACTATTCCCACAAGGTGCTCCCCATGGAAAACCCTTCCAAACCGATTCTTGAATTGATGGGAATGAACGGCTTAAAGCTATGGCTGACATGACACACCATTCTGCAACCGACTCGGCATTTCCAGTACCGTGGGTTGGAACATTGGCTACAGCAATACCGTTTTCAGTGGCAGCTTGAATGTCAACGCCCTCCAAACCAGAACCCCATTGTTGGATGAGTTTGAGATGAGGTGCGCTATTAATTACGTGACGATCAATTCGAGTCATAGTTGGTATTATAACCGACGCATCTTTTGCTTCCTCAACGACTTTCGAAGCGGGTATTTGATAGGATTCAAATTCCGGTAAATTTTTTCTCAAAAAATGTATAATCGATTCAAAATGGATGCCTGCAACCAAAACTTTCATAGCGTTAATCACTTTCTCATTTTTTGTTTTTTTAAAATTCTTTCAAACCCCAACCCAACTGATACCGACCTGGAAGTTCAACTGGGAGTTGGCCATTTGGTTGTATTTCGCCCTTAAGAATTTTTCCTAAGGCTTCAATGCTAACCGGCCGATCTCCATAAGTTGCAACAGCCGCCCCATAATCAGTCACCTTAAGAAAATCATAAGGAGAACGCAGGGCAATAATGATGGTTTTTTGGTTGGATATCGCATTAACCAGTTCTTTCCATCCAGCATTTCGATGAAGATCATATGAAGCAATTATCTTAATATCATTATCTTGAATTTTTTCTTGAAGAGCATTTCTTTCTTCGTCGGAAGGTTCAATCGAGAGAAGGAATGGTTTCAAATTGGAGCAATTTTTTAATAAGAGCTGTAAAGATTTTTCATACTCTTTCGGCCATATTATTGGTATAGAAAAACGCTGGTCAATCGGAATGAGATGATTCGAATTTTTTATTAAAGTTATACTCTGATTGGCAATTTCTCGTGCTACTTTAAGACTCTTCGGTGAAGCTAATTCATCTATCATCGCGAAATTCGGATAAGGATTGGAAAAAACTGCTGCATCAGTTTTAGCACCTAAGATTCTCTTAACCGATTCGTTCAATCGACTTTCGCTAATACGTCCGGTTTGAACTGCCTCCATGAGAGCTTGGTATACTGCTTTCTGTTCAGCTGGTTCATGATTCTTATCCGATCCAAATAAAAGCACATCAGCTCCCGCTTGAAAAGCGAGTATCGATGCTTCTTCCATACCCCATTGCTGGTCTATCGCTCCCATTCCCATCGAATCAGTAATAATAAGACCATTAAAGCCCCAATCATTACGGAGAATTGATAATATTTCTTTCGATAGAGTCGCAGGGAAATCGTCTCCTTCACTCAAGGCCGGTACAACAATATGAGCCGACATAACTGCTGGTACACCATTTTGTACCATTTGTTGAAAGGGAACCAATTCAACTTTTTCCAAATCTTCTCGGCTTCGATTGATAAAAGGTAAGCCGGTGTGGGAATCGATTCCAGCATCTCCGTGACCGGGAAAATGTTTTGCTGTACAGAGAACTCGCTCTTTTTTGTAGGGTTCTATCATTACTGATCCAAGATTTGAAACAATTTCCGGGTCAGAGCCAAAGGAGCGAATTCCGATTATTGGGTTTGCTGGATTACTGTTTACGTCAACGACTGGTGCAAAATTTAAAGTAATCCCAAGAATACGTAATTCTCGAGCACAAATCTCTGCTGCTTTCTGGGCAAATTCAGTATTCCTAGTAGCTCCTAAAGCCATATTTCCTGGAAATTCTGTTACCCCTTCAGTTAGTCGAGCAACCAATCCTCCTTCTTGGTCTATTGAAACCAAAGGAGGTATTTGTCCGTGTTTTTCTGCACAATATTGAACGGCATTTATTAAAGAGGCGACTTGAATTGGACTTTCTATGTTCCCTGCAATGGAATAGAGAATAATCCCCCCTAAATGATAATCTCGAATCATTTCTTCCAATTCTGGAGTCAAAACTGGACCTCGAAAAAATCCAAAGATAACTTGTCCAACCTTCTCCTCGAGTGACATACTGCTAAGAATGTTCTCGATTTTATAATTATCTTGAGCAAAACCAGAGGCGCTGAAGAAAAGAATCAATATCATGAATAGGTATCCAATAAACTTTAACCGAAATCCTTTCCCTTTAATCATCTCATCACTCCTTCCTTTTTCCTGCTATTTTTCATCATATCATATTCATAATTAGAAATTTGATAATTCATAAGTAAAATCATGAGATTTTTTAGATGATAAAGAAATGATTGAGTTGAATTAAAATGTGAAAAATGAATTACGCTTTTCATATTTAAATAATTCACTTTTCGGGTATAATGGTGAATTATGTTTAAGAGTATAAGTAGAACCAAAGCGATATTTTTCCTCATCCTTACAGCTATCCTCTGGAGCTTTGGAGGGTTACTGATAAAAATAGTAAGCTGGAATCCAATTGCTATTGCAGGTATGCGCAGCGCCATAGCGAGTATTTTTATTCTGATTTATCTTCGCCGTCCTCGGCTTAACTGGTCGAGAAATCAGATTTTAGGAGCCTTGTTCTATGCTGCAACTGTCATTCTCTTCGTTTATGCTACCAAGAAAACAACTGCTGCCAATGCGATACTCCTTCAGTATAGTGCACCAATCTATGTGGCACTTCTTGGCCATAGAATTCTTGGAGAGAAAACCAGCCGACTTGATTGGATAATTATTTTTACTGTCATTGGAGGTATGATGCTCTTCTTTTTTGATCAATTTCAAATCGGCAACGTACTGGGAAATATAGTAGCTATTTTAAGTGGAGTAACCTTTGCACTTCTCACCATTTATCTACGCAGTCAAAAGGATGCGTCACCCCTTGAATCAGTTTTGATGGGTAATATTCTCACTGCTCTGATTGCTATTCCTTTTATGTTGACATCAGCTCCTGGGAAAGGAAGCTGGCTTGGCCTTATTCTACTGGGTTTATTTCAAATTGGTTTAGCTTATATTTTGTACTCCATCGCCATTAAATATGTCACTGCCTTAGAAGGAAGTCTGATTCCAATTATCGAGCCAATTCTCAATCCAATTTGGGTTTTTCTTTCTCTTGGGGAAAAACCCAGCAAATGGGCACTAATCGGCGGAAGTATAATTATCGTTGCTATGATTCTTCGTTATCTGCTTCCTGCTTTAATGAATAAACAACAAAAAACCTTTCAACAAAACCAAAAAATTCCCGTTAATCCTTCGGGTAAGTAAAGAGAAAATTTCCATCTAAAAAGAGAAAGGTGCAATTTGCCTCTACCATTGAATTTTAGCTTATTTCCCAAAAGACCTTTCGCTTCTTTGCAAGCGGTCGATATCAGGAGTAGTTCCATCCTGAAGGCGATAAAGCATTTCTCCTGCATTAGGAACCACTAATATTCCTTCCTCTTCCTTCCCCAGGTAGTCATTGGGGTTAAGTGAACGGTAATCAAGATAGCCAAGATTGATTGACTCACAAAGTTCCCGAGGAAGACCGGTGGCCAAGGTTACTTGAATTCGTGGGTACTCTTTACTATCCTGGTAAATACCGATCCCTTTTACATGAGTCGAATGAGCTACAATACCTTTGGGAACATGCTGACATTTCTCCCAATTGGCAAGAAAGTAATCTCGAGTATGGTAACCAATTTCCTTCAAGTATTTCCCATGAGTAATAGAGATTTCCTTAAGGTGAGGCGCATAAATGATAATTTCACCACCATCATCAACAACCGGCTCGAGCTTATACATACATTTTCCACCCACCCAGAGCTCGGTATACATAGCCGGAGCAATCGAAATCACTTTTTTGAAAGGCTTTGGCTTATAAACAACATTCACCCGAGATGATAAATGAACTGCCTGCTGCCAAGATTCGATTGGATCTCCAGTAAAGAGTCCAAAAGGAATTTTCCCTTTCATAACAAGACAAAAGGCAGTTATCGGTATAGATACCAATTGAGCTGCTTGATTGATAATCTGTCGAGAAGGAGTATCTCGATGACCAATGGTCTTTGGGTTGGTAATAAGAGCCGATAACCAGTGAAAAGCATTAATAATTTCTGGTCCTGAAATACCGGGAAATAAATATTTATAACTTCCTGAAAAACCAACAACTTCATGGGGAAAAACTGGGCCTAGGATGATTAACTGATCATATTCGAATATTTTCTTGTTGATGTTAACAGGAATCGGTTCTGCTAGGAGGCCTCCGGTTATTTTTTTTACCTTTTCTTCAGCTAATGTCCCAATAAGCTTCAACTGACGGGGTTCATCCCATTGATGATTAAAAATATTGATTCCTGATGCTTTTGCTTGGGATGGAGTAACTCCAAAATGTTCATGTATTTGCTCTGAAGTCATGGCTGGATGAGTTCCCAAAGCAATGAGAAAGTCTAATTTTTTAACCCGCTTTAAAAGAGTGCTTTGAAAAGAGGAGAAGAATAACTGAAGAGGAATAGTTCGAGTGTTATCGGGAACAATAACTAAAATCCTTTTTCCCTCAAAAGAATATTTTTCCAACTCTCGAAAAATCAGTTGCTTTAATTCTGCATCAGAAAGACCAATAGTTGGGCAATCTAACTCATTGATCATAACTATTTATCCTCCCATTGGGTATGAAAGATCCCTTCCCGGTCAATTCGTCGATAGGTATGAGCACCAAAGAAATCCCTTTGGGCTTGAATGAGGTTGGTTGGAAGCGATGACGAAGACCAGGCCTCGAGTGAAGCCAATGCTCCTTGAAATGACGGAAGTGGAAGGTGGTTTTCCACACCAATTTTAGCAACATGGCAAAGCAAAGAAAGCTTTTTCTGGAGATCAGGAATAAACTCTGGAGATTCTATGAGCATTTCTAAGTTAGGGTCTTGAAAAGCAAGCTGAATTCTGTTTAAAAGTCGGGTCCGAAGAATGCAGCCTCCTTTCCAGATTCGGGCAATATCAGCCAGTGGAAGGCTCCAATTTTTTTCTTGAGAGGCAACTGAGAGCATGTGCATTCCCTCGTTAAATGCCATGAGATTGGCCAAATATAATCCATCGGCTAAAGAAGTAAAGAACTGCTGGGACTCTTGACTAGAAAAGGAAAGAGGGGTTTTCGATCGAATTTTTGCTGCCAGCTTGAGACGGTTCGCTTTTTGAGCTGAGAGTACCCGTGTTACTACCGCTTGATTGATGGTTGGAATTGGAACACCAAAATCCAGGGCGATTTGGGAAGTCCATTTTCCGGTTCCTTTTTGTTCAGCTCGATCATCGATCAGATCGATGAGATAAAAACCAGTTTCCGGATCTCGATAATTTAAGATTTCAATTGATATTTCAAGCAGAAAAGAATTTAAATTTTCTCGTTGGTTCCATTGTTTGAAGACTTCAGCTATAGCTGGAGGATCCATCTTAAAAAGTTTGCGCATCAAATCGTAGGCTTCAGCAATGAGTTCCATGAGGGCATATTCGATTCCATTGTGAACCATTTTCACAAAATGTCCGGCTCCACCTGGGCCTAAGTAAACACAACAGGGTCCATCTTCGGTTTGGGCTGCTGCTTTAAGTAATATATCCTGAATGAATTCATATCCAGCACGATGACCCCCGGGCATAATAGAAGGACCATACAAAGCACCCTCTTCCCCTCCACTAATTCCAGTTCCTAAGTAATAGAATCCACGTTTTTCGGCTTCCTGCTCCCGTCGTTCGGTATCCAGGAAGTGTGAATTTCCTCCATCGATGATCACATCTCCTGCTTCGAGAAGAGGATAAAGCTGAAGGAGAAATTCATCAACCGGTTGACCGGCTTTCACCATCAATAGGATTTTACGGGGTTTTTTTAAAGAATCTACCAGTTCGGAAAGAGTAAAAGCGGGAAAAATGTTATCAGTTGGAGATTTTCTGGCCAATATATCATGAGTTTTTGACGGAGTTCGGTTATAAACAGCTAAAGAATATCCATTTCTGGCGATATTGAGAGCCAGGTTTTGACCCATCACTGCTAACCCGATCAGAGCCAGGTCATTTTTTTCAGGCATTCATTTTTCAACTCCTTTCCAGGAAAGCACTGATCTCTTTTTTCGGTCATGCCAAATGAAATTCACTAAATTCTTGAAATAGTCCCCGATTGGCTTGATAAACTTTTTCATAAAATCGGTAGAGTCGATCATAAAAAGCACTATAGTCAAGGTTCGGTTGAAGGATATTCAATTGGTTGAAGTTTTTTTGAGATATCTCATCCAAACTTTTTATCTGATTTAAAACCTTTAATGTCAAAAAAAATGTTCCTCGGCAAGGTGCCGAAGGAAATTCACTCAGTTGTAAAGGAATACCTAAAACATGAGAGAGAATATTGCTTCCTTTAGGAGAAACACCAAAGCCACCGTTGACAACGACTTGCAAGGGGTCTCCAATAATATCTTTTAAAAGTTCAAAAATCGAGCGAATACGAAAAGCAATTCCCTCGAAAGCTGATTGCATTAAGGCTTCTTTGGTATGAAAATATGAAAGACCAAAGAGGACCCCACGGGCTTGAGCATTCCAGTTTGGGCTTCGCTCACCAGTTAAAAAGGGAAGAAATAGGGGCCGGGGACGCTGGGGATCAATTTCCCATTGCGTATTATCGTTTAAAAGATCATTCATCCAAGAATAGACAATCCCACCATTATTGATTGCTCCTCCTCCTACCCAGATACCATCAGCAAGATAATAACACCAACTCCGTTGATTGGGATCAAAAACCGGTTGATGGTCACACATCCGTACTGCTCCTGAAGAACCGACCGTAATCACCATTTCTCGCTGATGAAACATTCCCTCTCCTAAGTTGGCAAAGGGACCGTCTCCTCCTCCCCAAACGACCGGAATACCAGGCAGAAGACCGGTATCATGGGTAAAAGGACCGACTTGCAATGGAAAGTGATGATCCGGTTCGCAAAGAGGAAGGAACTGTTTAGTGGACACCTGAGCACACGAGACGAGCTCCTCATCCCAGCGCCTGTCAAAAAGATTGAGAAGGCCGGTGCCCGAAGCAGTAGAATAATCACAATACCACTCCCCGGTGATTTTCCCCAAAAACCAATCTTTAATAGTGACTATTTTCCAGGCCGACTGTAAGAATGATGGATAGTGTTTTCGAAACCAGATAAGACGGGGAAGGTTGTAAATGGTGTGAAGCGGAACACCGTTGCGAAAGTAGAACCGCTTTTCTTGGTATTCTTGATTGAGAGACTTCAATTCATCTTGGCAGCGAGTATCCATCCAGTTTAAAAGAGGGTAGAGAGGATCCCCTTCTTCATCGAGAAGCAGAGTGCTATGCAGCATGGTATCACAAGCCAGGGCAATGACTCGAGAAGGAGAGTGCTTGGACAATACTGCTTTCACCGACTGAACAATGCCTGAATAAATAGCTGACACATCTTGCTCGGCAAAGGAAGGCTGCGGAGATAAAGTCGGGTACTCACTTTTTGCGGTAGCTCGAATAGCACCAGATAAATCAAAAAGACAAACCTTGCAGGAGGAAGTACCGATATCAATCGTAAGGATTAATTCCTGGGAACTCATCAACTCAGACTCCCGAATAAGCATGAAACCCCCCATCAACTGGAATAACTGCTCGGGATAGAATCAAAAAAAACCAAAGAGCTTTAAATTTAACAAAATTAAAGTACTATATCCGATATTATCAATGTTCAGTCTCTTTTAGCAAGTTGATGGAAGAAAATAACTTAAATTATATTTTGTCTATCGAACCATTGCTTATTATTATATTCTATTTCAAACCAAATCACCTTCATTATTATCAAGGCAAGACATAATTTTTGACAAGCTCTCGCAAGCATCACCCAAAATCATGGTTACATGTTCTCTTTGATAAAGAGGATTTTCTACTCCCGAATAGCCGGGATTTTTATCCCGGTTGCATACAATAATGTGCTTCGCTTCTTCTACCAGCAATATTGGCATTCCATAAATTGGCGTCCCCGTAGCAGTTGCGGCAGCAGGATTTACTACATCATTAGCACCAACAACCAGTACAACATCAGTTTCCTTAAAACTTGGATTAATATCATCCATCTCACAGAGCTGCTCATAAGGCACGTCAGCCTCAGCCAACAAGACATTCATATGACCCGGCATCCTGCCGGCTACCGGATGAATGGCGTACTTAACCTCTTTTCCCATTCCTTCCAATTTTTCTGCTAATTCTTTAACCAGATGCTGAGCCTGGGAAAGAGCCATTCCATATCCTGGAACAATAACTATTCTTTGGGCAGAACGAAGTATTGAGTCGATATTCTCTTCCTTAGAACCTTTCTCGTCTTGCTGATTACTTTTTGAATAAACCAAATCTTCTGAGGAAATCTCCGATTGGTTTAAATCGTTTTCGAGTTGAGTAATCACGGTTTTCCCACCAAGGATATCTGATATTCTGCGGTTCATAGATCGACACATTACCTGAGTTAAAAGTAATCCAGAAGCACCAACCACTCCTCCAATTGCCACCAGCAATGGATCGCGAATAGCCAAACCCGCTATAGCACCAGCAACCCCTGATAGAGAATTGAGGAGAGAAATAGTAATTGGCATATCAGCCCCACCAACTCGGATGGTAAAAAAAACTCCGATAAAAAGAGAAGTTATAGCAACCAAAGCGGTAAACAGGCTACGATGGGAATTTCCACCCAAAAAAATCATAAACAATAGGAAAATAAGAAAAACAAGAACCAAATAATTAATGGTAGAATGATTCTTCACAATAATTGGACGTTGGTTAAGCCATTGATTTAACTTTGCAGCAGCGATCATGCTCCCACTAAATGTTAATGCTCCAACCGCTAATGCCATAGCGGCAGCAATTAAACTAAATCCATTCACTTCACTTCTTCCCACCAGTATTAAGTAAGCCACTAAACTCGAAGCACAACCCCCAAAACCATTAAGTAGAGCAACTAATTGGGGCATTTTTATCATTTTAACCCATAACGACCAGATATACCCGATTAATCCTCCAATCACCATCGAAATCCATAGCAATTGAACATCTAAAATTCCATAATAAGACATAGTTAAAATAATAGAACCTAATATACATAATGCTCCTAACAAATTACCTTTCACCGCTGTTTGTGGTTTGTTCATAAGATGAATACCCCAAACCACTCCGAAGACCAAACCGAGAGAAATCAGGTAAAAAGTTATTGTACTCATTACTGATCTTCCTTGCGATGAAACATTTTGAGCATGCGATGGGTCACGGCAAACCCACCCACTACATTAATCATGGCTATTATTATTGCCACTGATCCAATCATTTTATTCTGGGTTGTTACCGCCGCAGCAGTTGCCACTAAAGCACCTAAAACCGTTATTCCCGACAAGGCATTCATCCCAGACATGAGGGGTGTATGAAGCAAACTTGGAACATTACCAATGACTTTATACCCGATAACAGTAGCAACTAAAAATAACACAATCAACAATAATATCGACATATTTTACTCCTTTTAAACTAAATCCATTGCTTCCCTGGTGCCTTTGTGAAGGATTTTTCCTTCAAAAGTAACAATGGTTGAACTGATCACTTCATCTTCCCAATCCAAAACTATCTGGCCATCTTTCACCAAATAGGAAAGAAAGTTAAAAATATTATGAGCAAACATCCAGGTAGAGCTTTCTGGAACCTGACCTGGGATATTTTTGGTTCCATCAATGCTTACTAAGTATTTTTCCACAACTTCTCCTGATACAGTCGCTTCGCAATTCCCACCCTGATCGATGGCAATATCAACAATGACCGAACCTGGATTCATCATTTTTACCATATCATCGGTAATAAGCACCGGAGCTTGTTTACCGGGAACTAATGCTGAAAGAATTATAATGTCGAATTGTGATATCTTTTCTCTAATAATGTCTCTTTCATGTGAAAGCCAATTCTCAGGAAGGCTACAGGCATAAAAACCATCTCCAACTGCTATTTCTTTTGGTACCCCAACATCAATAATTTTTGCTCCCAAACTCTTAGCTTGTTCCTGGGCATCGGAACGAATATCTATCGCGCTCACCACTGCCCCTAACCTTCTTGCAGTTGCAATAGCCTGTAATCCAGCAACTCCAGTACCAATCACCAATACATTAGCAGGTTTAATCATTCCCACTGCAGTTCCAACCATCGGCATAAATTTTCTGAGACGATTCGCCGCCATAAGAACACTTTTATACCCGGCAACAGTACTCATTGAAGTGAGAGCATCCATAGTCTGAGCACGTGTAATGCGAGGCATACCATCCAAGGTAAGACTGTTCACTCCCTTTTCTGCCAATTCACTAACCATTTTATGATTTGAAGGGGAAGCAGGGTGAAGAAAAGTAATTAAATATTGCCCCTTTTTCATCATTTCAACTTCGCTTTTATTTAATAATTTATTAAAAAGAGGCTCTTTTACCTTTAGAATCAAATCTGATGTTTCATAGATATCTTCAACATTAATAGTTATCTCTGCACCAACGTTTTCATAAAGTTCGTTGCTAAAATAGGATTTCAAACCAGCATTGGTTTCAATTAAAACTCGTGCCCCATCATTAACTAATTTTTTTACCGTTTCGGGGATTGCTGCTACTCTACTTTCACCATTCATTATTTCACGGGGAATTCCAATAATTAAATCTTTATACTTCATAATTCACCCTCCAAATGTTACTTTTTTATTGTTTTTCTACCGTTTATAAATTTATAACCATAAATTTCTCTGATTATTATATCGCTATTTTTTCATTTTTGAAAATTAATTAATTTAATATTAAATGTATCAAAAATATCCTGGTTCAGTTGAATAATCTTGGTCATTGTTAAAAATAGGTTGGGCGTCCATACTGCTTGGTAGTATCTAATGAGAACGAAATTCTCTATCTAAAAGTCATTTCGAGGGACCCAACCGTTCTTTGGTTGGACGACCTGGCAATCTCATCCGGCTTCTCAGTCATTCTGAGGAGCGTCTTGTGCGACGTGAGAATCTCATTTACCCATTCTGTTATTCTGAGTAGTCCGGAGTTCTTACCGGACGATGTGAGAATCTTGTTTTTTAAAATATTTTATAAAGAATAAAAACCTAAAAGATGAGATCCTCACGCGGAAAAGCACCGCTCAGGATGACGCCGGCGATGTCAGAGGAGATCCTCACGGCTTCAAAGTACGAAGCCTCAGGATGACCGATTAAAAGCACCCTCCCCGCCGGAAAACGGCTCCCCTCCAAGGAGGGGAATTATTTGACTTATTCCCCCATTGAGGGGGGATTCAGGGGGGTGTGCCTTTATCGTTTTTTGTTTGATCGCTTTTCTCTTATACCTTTATTTTCAGGATAGGCCGTCACGCCACTTTGATGGAACCAGATGAGGATGAAAATTTAAATTCGACATGCCATGGCATGTTGCTACATTAATCGTTCACATTAAATATCTCTTACAGTTTTAAGTATCTTTTATTGGGCTTTGATTTTTTAAACTCATAGTTGTCTTTTTTAGGGCAGAACTACCGATTCTCCTGCTTTAGGACGAATAAGTTGGATATCTTTTCTGGTTCCAAAGTGTTTTTCGAAGAATTCAAAACATTCGGTATGAACCGGAAGAAGATAACGGGGATGAATGGTTTCGATTATGTTGAGAAGCTCATCCGGTTGAGCATGGCCACCAACGTGTAGTGGATCATAACTATCAGTATTTTCTTGAGCAAAAGGATTTCCAAAGAGCTGGAAATTGAAGTGATCAATCCAATTTTTAAGCTTGACGGCATCTAATTGCATCTCCTCGTTGAAAGCTTCAGTTGCTGAATAGATATAGACTCCGCCTGAGGGATTGATGTCAATGAGTTCACTGAAATCATAATAGGAGAAACAGAAGACAAAGTCATCGGGATGGAAAGTGACTTCCTCGGCAGTTAAATATTGAGTTCGGCAACGTTCTAAAAGGGTGCTTTCCCATTCCGAGGTACGAACCCTCTTTTCAGAATAGACTCTGATATGGGGATAACTTAAGGGGTTTGGAAGGTCGACTTCACCACATTGACTCAAGACTTCGAGAAGATAAGCATCTCGAGTAGTAATTACCAATTGTCGATTCACCTCTTCGGTGGCTTTGAGAACCGAAATTAAACGCTCCAAATTTCGTGGACCGAAATCAGCAATGACCAGTCCCTTGGCTTTTTTGATGATCTGGCTGATCCGGTCGGCAACATCTTGCTCGGTAAAGTGTTTTGTGCCGCGATTTGTATTCAGGCTAGCTCGAGTCCCCTCGATGATCAAAAGAAGTAGTTGAAGGGTACCAGCTTCTTGGGTAAATCTTTGGGTGTCTTTGGCTTGCTTTCCACTCATCCGGAGGTCTCCGGAATAGAGAACCCACCCTTCGGGTGTATTAATACCAAAAGCTCCGGCACCAGGGATGGAATGATCCACCGACCAAAATCGAACTGGAAGGTTCCCAATAGTCACCTTTTCTTCCAAAATTGGTATGAGTGAAACTGGAGAAAGAGGGCGTTTTCCAGGAGCTTGATTCCAGAAATATCTAACTGATTCTGGAAGTAGTTGATGAGTAAAAACATGGTAAGGTCTTTGCTGAGATGGATTGGAGTAATTCTTATCGGAGCAGATCAAGCCGTCTTCCAGTATTTCTTTCCGTTTAGAATAGACGATTTCTGAAAGAAAGTCGGATATTCCACAGTCCTGAATAGCTTTGGAAATTAAAGCACTGGGAAGGCTAGTATAAACCGGGATGTCAGGAGATAAAAGAGAAATATAACCGGAGTGATCCAGGTGAGCATGGCTTAAAAGAACTCCCTGAATGGTAAGGTCTCTAAAAGCAGGATGACTGAATACTTTTTCCCACCAGTTTTGAGTTGGAATGACCAAGTCTTCTCGGTAGATACCTGGTAGTGGTGGAATGAGGTCGAAAGCTAAGAGATCTCCTAAGCCATTGAGACTTCGGGGTTTAAGAAACTCATCGAAGTATTTGTTCTCTTCGCCAAAGCTTTTTCCAAAATCAAGGAACAAGGCCGTTCCATGACTCTCGAGAAGAATCTTGTTGCCTCCGATTCCATCAACTCCTCCTCCAGTAAAAAAACTTAATTTCACGCTCATTTTTTACCGCCCTTGTTAATAATAAAAATATTCTTTTCGTATCAATATTATAATAGTCTATCCTGAAAATAAAGGAGTGGGTAAAAAGCGAATAAAAAAACCGAGAAATGTACACCTCCCTGAATCCTCCCTCAACGGGAAATAAACTCAACAATTCCACTCCTTGGAGGGGTGCCGCTTAGCGGCGGGGAGGGTGTCTTTAAATCTTTATTGGTAATTTTTAGAAAATAAAAAAGAAATAGGAATGAAAGATGAGATTCTCACGTCCTCCGATAGAAGACACCGGACTCCTCAGAACGACAAAGTGGATGGTAGAGATTGCCACGTCGCATAAGACGCTCCTCGCAATGACGGATTTAGAGAGGATTTTCATCCTTATATGGTGCTGATAGGCAGCATGAGGGTCGAGCTTGAAAACCCACGGGTATGATAATCAAGCCCCTACAAAAGAATTTAAAATATAGGGGCACAATATATTTTGTGCCCATTCTTTAATTAATGTAGCGACCTGCCATGGTATGTCGAATCTTGTTTTTCATCCTTATCTAGTTCCGCTGATGTAACATGAGGGTCTATGTCTGTATAGAAGGAATAAAGCTAAATAATTGGGCTAGTTCAGTTTAAAAATACTTCACTCTTTTATATTTCAAAAAATATTTATTCACCCCTAAAAATATCAACAAGTTAGAGCATTGAATTATAGAAATACTTATTTTACTGGAATGGCAATGCGAGTTATGAGTTCGCTTTCGGGGACCTCGGTCGGAGAATTAAAATAATATTCATAATAAACTCCAGTTTTTTCGTATCCATTTTCTTCAATCCACCGGAATATTGCATTGTAAGGTTGTTCCATCTGGCTATATGGACCCTTATACAAACATGTCACATACCTTCCTCGAGGTAATTCACCTGATTTAATATCATATTTTTCCGATAAGTGACGACCTACTGGAAAACCCATTTCAACATCTAAATCATTCATGTCCAGGCTATAATATGCCGTATAAGGTGCATCAACAGGATCTTCATTCATTTCTTTAAGGTATTCATAAATTTTATGGTACGATTCTCCAATAATTTTCGGTAAATCTCCCATAGTAGTTCTGGTTCGGATGTACAAAACCGGTTGAGCTTTTTGATCAATAACTTCAATTTTAAAAAGCATAATTTAATCCTCTCCTATCTTAAAATTTTTTACCCCTTTTAAATACGAAGTAACATTTTTCCCGTTTTTTTGATTCATTTGAATTTAATCTATTCGTTTTACTGTGATTTTATTTAGAAGACTTTTTTTGTCTTTTAATAAAATTCATTTTAACATTCTTGTTTGATTCTATGTTGGTTTAATCAATGTTTTAATTAAATAATGGAAGTTACCATCTCGATTGGAGCTATTATTTTCCTGTTACTAAAATAATTTAAGCAAAAAGGAAAAATCCTCAAACCATAAAATGGTACCAGAGAATCATGAAAATACCTATCTAAAACCGTCATTACTAAGAGTTCAACCGTTCTTTGGATGAACGATGTGGCAATCTCCTTTAGTATTTTTTTGAAATAATTAAAAGATGAGATCCTCACGCCCTCAAAAAACGAGGGCTCAGGATGACGAATTAAAGGCGCCCTCCCCGCCATAAAACGGAACCCCTCCAAAGAAGAGAATTGTTTAATTCATTCCCCCATTGAGGGGGGATTCAGGGGGGGTGTGCATTTTTCTTTTTCTTTGATCACTTTTCGCTGTTTCCAGTATTTTCAGGATAGACCCTCATACTGCCTAGTAGCATCAGATGAGGATGAAAATAGGTTATCCCTCTCACCTAAATCCTCTCCCTCCATGGGAGAGTGAAAAAGAGAAACGGGAGATAGTGAGGATGAGGGCAAAAGTCCCACATTCTTTATCCCTTTTGATATAATGAGCCTTGAAGATAAAAAATAACGTCATATTTGAACTTCATACATTTAAGGAATTTTTCGAAAGTTTCTGATTATTGGAGGCGAATGATTGCATGAACATGGAATTTCCCGAAAAAGGGGCTAATTTTTTAGAACAAATCATCATCGATGACTTAAAAAGTGGAAAAGTGAAATCCGTTGCAACCCGTTTCCCACCGGAACCAAATGGATACCTTCATATCGGTCACGCCAAGTCAATCTGTCTTAATTTTGGTTTAGCCGAAAAATTTAACGGAACCTGTAATCTCCGATTTGACGATACCAATCCGGAAAAAGAAGAACCGGAGTATGAAAATGCGATCATTCGTGATGTGGAGTGGTTAGGTTTCAAATGGCACCGTCTCTGCTATGCATCAGATTATTTTCAGCAGTTCTATGAGTGGGCAATAGAGCTTATCTCCCAAGGAAAAGCTTATGTAGACCATCAAACTGCCGACCAAATTCGGGAAACTAGGGGCACTCTCACCCAACCCGGGGTGGAATCACCCTATCGAAACCGGTCAGCAGAGGAGAATCTTGCCCTCTTTGAGAAAATGAAAAATGGTGAGTTTGAGGAGGGTGAATGTGTTTTGCGGGCTAAAATTGATATGGCTCATCCCAACCTCAATATGAGGGATCCGGTTATGTATCGTATTCTCAAGAAACCCCACTATCATGCCGGTGATAATTGGTGTATTTATCCTCTTTATGATTTTGCTCACGGGTATGAAGATGCCATCGAAGGAATCACTCATTCAATCTGTACTCTCGAATTTGAAAACCATCGACCTCTTTATGACTGGTTCTTAGATAATGTTTCAATACCCTCTCGACCTCATCAATATGAATTTGCTCGCCTCAATCTGAGCTATACAGTTATGAGTAAACGCTTTCTCCTCGAATTGGTAAATCAGGGTTTCGTTTCAGGATGGGATGATCCACGAATGCCCACCATCAGCGGACTGAGGCGGCGAGGTTATACTCCCTCATCGATTCGGCGCTTTTGTGATGAAATTGGAGTCTCGCGGGTAGAAAGCATTGTTGATATTGAATTTCTTCATCATGTGATTCGTGAAGAGTTAAACCAAACAACGTCTCGGGTCATGGCAGTTCTGCGACCTCTTAAGGTCGTTATCGATAATTATCCAGAAGGGAAAATTGAAGAACTGGTTGCCGAAAACAATCCTGAAGACCCTAACTATGGTACTCGAATTATTCATTTTTCCCGTAATATTTTTATCGAGCAAGAAGATTTTATGGAAAATCCTCCCAAAAAGTTCTTTCGATTAGCACCAGGTCGAGAGGTTCGACTTAAACATGCTTATATTATTACTTGTCAAGAATTAGTTAAAGATTCTTCTGGTAATATTATCGAAGTTCATTGCACCTATGATCCAAATTCTCGCAGTGGATCTGATCTTTCTGGTCGCAAAGTAAAAGGAACCCTTCATTGGGTAGCTGAAGAGGTAGCAATTAGAGCAACTGTTCGTCTTTACGATCACCTCTTTACGCTCAAAAACCTTTCGGAGATGGAAGAAGGGAAAACCTATTCCGATTATTTAAATCCTGATTCTCTCATCACACTTGATCATTGCTTGGTTGAGCCTTCTATTGCTCAAGCAAAGCCCTTTGATCGTTTTCAATTCTTACGCCAAGGTTATTTCTGTGCTGATATTGATCACACTCCAGAAAAACCGCTTTTTAATCGGATTGTTTCACTTAAAGATACCTGGGCTAAGATTCAGAAAAGGGAATAGCAGGGATTTTTTAAGCTAAGAAATGAAATTTTAGCGTCATTACAAGGAGGGGAATTATGAAAATATCATTCACTTTTTTTGGAATAGTATTGTTTTCGTTGATATTTTATCTTAGTTTTTCCTACTTGACGATTTCTATAGCTGCTTCTGAATCTTTTTATGTTTCACCACAGGGAAATGATGGTAATCCAGGAACTGAAGAAAAACCATGGAAAACCATACAACATGCTGCCGATACTCTTCAACCCGGTCAAACTGTTTATATCCATCAAGGTCTATATCACGAGTCGGTTACAACTATTCACAGTGGGAATGAAACTCAGGGGCCAATTACTTTTACTAATTATCCTGGAGAAAAACCAGTGATTGATGGAGATGGAGTAAAGGATGCTAATACCGGGTTTACTATTAACCAATCTTTTATTAACATCAGCGGGCTTCAAATCAAAAATTGGGATGACCATGGTATTTGGATTGAAAGTGCTGGTTATATTGAGATTTCTGAATGTCTCATTTCTCAAGTCACCTGCGGAATTGGATTGGTCGATGGTACCCATCATTTTGTACTAAATGGAGTCGAAGCTTACGAATTTATCCTGTATGGATTTGATGCTTCACCGGCAGGAGGAAATGATTGTCATCATGGTACATTTAACAACTGTATCGCCCATTCCGGGCAAGATCCCGATCAGAATGTCGATGGTTTTGCCTTGGGTCATGGAACGCAGCATGATTTTGAATTGAATCACTGTTTAGCCTATGAAGTGTTTGACGGTTTTGATATAAGTGCTCATAATACTACCCTTAACGGTTGCGAGGCTCACCATTGCTGGAATAGTGGGTATAAAATATGGGAAGGCCAAGTCAAGCTGGTTAATTGTTTGAGTTATCGAAATCAAAGTGCTAATGTCGAGTTAGACTGGAATAATAAACCAAAAACCGTTACTCTCCAAAACTGTACCTTGGTCGGAGCCGATACCTTTAATATCTGGATCAACAATGGTTCCGATTCACTGCAAATGTATAATACTATTCTGGCTGATGGCAAAAACATTGGATTAGCGTTTGAAGATAAAAATGCAACCAATTATCAGGGTGATTATAATATATTTCATAATTCAAATCCTGATCGGGTTATTGCTGTTGGGTATGAAGATGAATTTTCTATGGATCAAACACAATCGGGGGCTTGGACAGCTTATAGTGGTCAAGATCAACACTCGTTGGTCATCGATTCACTCTCCCAACTTTTCATAGACGCAATAAATAATGATTTCCACCTTAATGGTGATAGTTTGGCAATTGATTACGGAACAAACCAAGGAGCACCCGGGGTTGATTTTGATGAGAACTCTCGTCCACAAGAAACCGGAATAGATATTGGCGCTTATGAATATTATTAGGATAGACCCTCATGCTGCTTTCGTGGAACCAAATAAGGATGAAAATCAAAGATTCGACATGCCATAGCAGGTCGCTACATTAAAATTAAATTATTGGGGCATGATTTTTCATGCCAGCATATAGATTTTCAGGATAGACTTACATGCCACTTTCGTGGCACCAAAATAGAATGAAAATATTTACTAAAGAATCAATTTCCTCCTTTAGAAAAGGGGGAAAGGGGGATTTGAATTATTTCCTGTTCCGTCATTGCGAGGAATCCAACCGTTCTTTGGTTGGATGACGTGGCAATCTCATCCATCCAATCGGTCATTCTGAGGAGCGTATTATGCGACGTGAGAATCTCATCCTTTAAATTTTTATATGGAAAGAAATATTAAAGATGAGATCCTCACGCGGAAAAGCACCGCTCAGGATGACGGTGGCGGTGTCAGATGAGATCCTCACACCCTCACAAATCGAGGGCTCAGGATGACGGATTAAAGGCACCCTCCCCGCCGCAAAGCGGCACCCCTCCAATGAGGGGAATTGTTCATTTTTTCCCCCATTGAGGGGGGATTCAGGGGGGTGTGCCTTTTTCTTTTTTTGTTTATTCTTTTTTCACCAATATTGGTATTTTCAGGATAGAATGAACTCAACTAAAACTATATGAATAGCGTAAATATAGCATGAATGATAGAACTAATGATCAACAGTTAACCATTAAAAGGGGAAATAGTGGTAATTCCCGTGCTTTTTCCCAATTGATTATCATTTCAGCCCCACTTTTTTTCCCGGTTTTATTGGGTCCCCATCTTGATAATTTTATGGAAAATGCATATCAAAAATCTGGTAATTTATTCAGTCACCAGCACACCTGGTTTATAGAAACTCAGGGTAAAATTACTGGGATGCTTCTCGGTTATGCCGGAGATGTAAAAAGGAATGAAGGATTACCAACCGGCTTATTATTTTTCAAACACTTTATAAAATATGGGTTTTTCCAAAAGATTATTTTTCTTTTGAAATCACAGAATTTTTTCCCAAAAGTCAAAAGAGACGATTTCTATATCAGTAATTTTGCCGTATTTCCTGAATACCAGAACCGCGGTACTGGAACCTGTCTCCTTAAATTTGCCGAGTCTGAAGCTTTAAACAATGGATACACAAGCATGGTTTTGGATGTTGAGGCTGAAAATCAAAGAGCCATTAAACTTTACCAGAAAAATGGATATGCCATGGAAAGTACCAGCCCCTCTCTTCAATTAGGGAAAAGTCATTTTCAATTTATTCGGATGAAAAAGCAACTGTTGAGATAATCTATTTACTTTCAGCCAAATTTTGAATTCCCTCGCTGGTTAATCGATAAACCATCCACTCGTTGAGAGGGCTGGCACCTAAGGATTGATAAAATCGTATAGCAGGCTCATTCCAATCAAGAACGCTCCACTCCATTCTTCCACAACCTCGTTCCCGAGCCAATTGAGCTATAAAACGGAAAAAACCCTTCCCATACCCTTGGTGGCGGTATTCCTTTTTGACATAGACATCCTCAATGTAGATTCCCGGTTTCCCCAAAAAGGTTGAAAAATTATAAAAGAATAACGAAAAACCAACTACTGTGTTATTCATTTCACCAATAATCACTTCGACAACCTTCTTTTGAAACAACCATTCATCGAGTAATTTCTCATCGGCAACCACCATATGAAGTAGATTTTCGTATTTGGCAAGCTCTTTAATCAACTGGAGAATAATTGGAATATCGTTTGGCGTGGCAAACCGAATAGAAAATCGACCTGATATTTCTTTTTCAACCATAGCAAACCACCTTTTTAATTCCGTTCTTTATTAGGAAACAACTTGAGCATCTCAACCATACCAAAACTTATTCTGCTGGGTAGTACCGATTAATCGCTCTCTTCTAAGGAGATCTTCCGAGAAAGAACCTAACAATATAAGCTTACAAAAATAAAATAAACCTTCCGTTAGGGGGAGAGTCAAGCATTCATATAGAATTATTTTCAAATTTTATGGAGGTCAAAGGGTTGAATATCCTTCATCGAAAGGAAATACCGATCAGCTCGAGAGACTGCTTCAGGATCTGGAGGATTTTTTACATAGAAGACGGCCATGCCCGCATTTTTGGCTGCCATTACACCCTTTACACCATCTTCGATAACCAGAGAATGTTCAGGCTTGCATCCTAATCGGCGGGCAGCCTCTAAAAATACATCCGGTTCAGGCTTGCCATGTTCCACTTCCTCCGAAGAAACATATTGAGTAAAAATCTTGTTCCATCCCTTAGCTTTAATGGATGTTTCTATAACTTCACGTGGAGATCCTGAGGCAATTGCCATCTTATAACGTCCATTAACTTTTTGGAGAAATTCCGAAACACCCGGCATAAGCTTGATATTTCCATTATATCCTTCAAGGAGAAACTTACGCAACATGGCAGCACACTCTTCTACTGTATATTGAGTAACTTTAAATAAAGAATGAGCGTCACGTGATACATCCAAAATCGTCATGCCAAGATATTTCAATAAATCCTTCCGATAAAATTCTTGACCAAGAGCTTTATAAAGCCTGGAATAAGCAACTGCCCAAATCGGTTCCGATTCGATCAATGTATCGTCTAAATCAAAAATAATACATTCAATATCGGTCATTTTAAAAGTCACTTCCTGCTTTTAGGTATTGACTGACTTTAGAATTTATTTTCATATTAGTTTTATAAGAACCAAATGAAACGCTATATTATACCATTATCCATTATAATTTGAACTTGGTGGAAAACCTAAGGATAACTATATCTTTTACTCATCACTGTTCACTGAACGCCCACAGATGTGGTAGTATAGTTCGTTATTAAAGTCAGTTCAATAACATATGGAGTTAGGTATGTTAATAAAAAAGGTCTCTCTAAATTCCTTCCTCTTTATCCTATTTTTGTTTCTCATCAGTCGAGGAGGAATATATATCACTACCTATTTTGGATATAATCTCTTTTCTCATTATGATAACCCTCCCCAGTTTTTCTCAGAACATGGGGGTTCTAATATGGTTCTTCCTATTTTTATTAAAGACTCTTATAAACCAGTTTTGAATGACTATATTAAATTCGATAGCCCCTTTTATTTTCGTATTGCAGAAAGAGGTTATGACCAATACCGCATGGATGAGGAGCATCCCCCAGCCGACTGGCCTTTTTTCCCGCTTTATCCTCTTTTAATGAGAGGTATCCATACGGTTTTTAATTTGAATCTTCCTCTTATTGGCTTTCTGCTTTCTAACATCTTTTTTCTCGGCGCTTTATATGTAATTTTTCTGATAACCGAAGAAGCTACCGGAGAAAAAAAAGTTGCAGAGAAAACCATAATGTATCTTCTCCTTTTCCCAACATCAATTTTTTTCTCTATGGTCTATACTGAAAGCCTTTTTCTTTTTCTGTCTTCTTTGGTATTCTTATTTCTTTTTCGAAAAAAATACCATTGGTCCTTCCTTTGCGCCGCCCTATGCGCCATCACTCGAGTCCCGGGTATCGTTCTCATAGGAATCGTATTTTTTGTTCTTTTAAAAGAATCCAACTTCCGACCAATAAAAATTTCTTTTCGGTATTGGGCAAGTGCTTTTTTTTCTCTTCTTCCCTTTTTATCTTTTCTTTTTTTCATGTATCGCTTGACAGGTGACTTCCTTGCTCCTTTTCACGAAAACGCTTTAAACTGGCAACGAACTCTTTCTTACCCCTGGCAAGCTTATTTAAATTTCTTTAAAACCCAACATTTTATCGCCCTTGGTGGCTGGGACCTTACTCCGGTTAGCTTCTTTTTCGCCAATTTTTTTCTATTCATGGTTGTTCATTGCTTTTTCTCCTTAAAAAAGCGTCGGGAACTCATTTTATATGGTATTCTACTCACCCTAATATCCCTTTGCAGCATGAATACAAATTTTACCAGCTTTCTTCGGTATCAAAGCGTGGTTTTCCCGCTTTTCTTAGGCATGGGTAATCTGGGAACCAAGTACTCATGGGTCGATTATTTAATTATTCTGTTCTTCTCAATCTTTCAGGTCATTTATTCCATTGGTTTTATTAACAACTACTTCTTTGTGGTATAAGTAGATTCTTTGGCTTTTCATGTTTTCATTTTTGAAAGTAATAAAAATTTTTGATAAAACGATTTTTCTGCCTGTCAGAACACTGGTTCCTGTCTTCATCGGTTCAAGTTTCATATTATTTTTATTGTACTGAATGAGCATAAAAACCCAAGATTCAGCATTCAGCGGCATGCTTCTACCCTATTCGGACACAATAAATTGTACCCCTACATTTTATATTCTTTGATAGGGGCTTGGTTTATCATACCCGTTCTAAATCCGTCATTGCGAGGAGTCTGATCGTTTTTTGATTAGATAACGTGGCAATCTCATTTAGTAAATTTTTTAAAAATAATTAAAGGATGAGATCCTCACACCCTCAAAAAAGCGAGGGCTCAGGATGACGGCATTTTTTAATTTGTCATTCTGAGGAGTCCAGTGTTTTTGCCGGACGACGTGCGAATCTCATCTTTCATTCCTATTTATTTTTTATTTTCTAAGAATAAACATTAAAGATATAAAGACACCCTCCCCGCCGCGAAAGCGGCACCCCTCCAAGGAGGGGAATTGTTGTATTTATTCCCCCATTGAGGGGGGATTGAAGGGGGGTGTGCCTTTTTTTCGGTTTTTAATCACTTTTAACTATTCATGTATTTTCAGGATAGATTTCTCTATTTAAATAATATTTTCGATGATTTTCTTTCCTGTGGAAGTGTTGAAGCTTATAGAAGGCATAAATAAAAATGGCGGAGGGAGTGGGACTCGAACCCACACAGCCTTGCGGCATACCGGTTTTCAAGACCGGCCCCTTGCCAATTCGGACATCCCTCCGCTCAAACCGCAGATGATATTATACCGGTTTTATAATTTTCCTACAACAGGAATTATTCATACCCCATCAATTGATAAGAGGTATCTAAAAACTCCTGGACTTTAATCCCATCATCAATGGTAGCACCCATCGATGGTTTCCCAGCAAATTTCTGGAGAAAATCATGGGCACAAGCAATGTGGGAACGAACCCATCCAACAGCAAATTTTCCCGGAATTCGGTTTGGATAAGGATATTGCTGAACCGATTCAATTTTCTGGAAGCCCCGTTCTCCCCCATAAGCTCCTGGTATTTTTCGGGTATCAAATACTTCTAAAAAATTAGGTTGCATCGAGTTAAAGCGTAGAGCTCCCAGGCTCCCTTCAATCTCCAGACTCATTTCATCACAACTTCCGGTGGCGAACCGGCTCGCTTCTATGGTACCTGGAGACTGGTTTTCAAGCACAAAGTCGACTTGAGACCAGTCATCAACATAAACCTTTTCTAATTCTTGAGTTTGAGCTGATCTTGGGCGCTCGGTGATAAAAGTCCTTCCTTTAGCACTTACAATCGTTGTGTTCCCGATAAGGTAGTGGATAAGATCGGAAAGATGTGACCCCAAATCAGCAAGAACCCCACCACCAGCGATTTCTTTTCTTAATCTCCAGCTCATGGGTCGGGTTGGATCACCATATCCTGAGTGAAGATAAGTACCACGTACTCGATAGATTTCACCAATCAAACCATTATCAATAAGTTGCTTAGCCCTTAGAATCGCTGCAACAAAACGATTTTGAAATGACATTCCAAAAACTACTTGGTTCTTAATAATTGTCTGTTTCATTTCTAACGCTTCATCAAGCTTCATAGCAAGGGGCTTATCGCAATATATTGCCTTCCCGGTTTGAGCTGCACTTAGAACTGCTTTTAAATGGTGGGCATTGGGAAGAGCTATTACAATGATGTCAATATCCTTCCGCTCACAGAGTTCATCAATTGAACTGGTTACAAAGGGAACTCCGGTTTCTTGTTGTGCTTTTATGGCGGTATCTGGCCGAGAAGTACAAATACCACGGATCTCAGGAATATAAGGAAGTTCAGTGTAATAATAAGGAAGGGATTGAAAAGCTAAAGCGTGCACATTTCCAATAAATCCAAAACCAGCAATTCCAATTCCAACTTTTTTCATTTCAAATCACCCGATACTGAGGAGTAATAAGTTCTAATCCTTGCATGTAAGGACGAAGCACATCAGGAATAACAACTGTGCCATTTTCCTGTTGATAATTTTCAAGAATTGCAACTGCAGTACGACCAATCGCCAACCCAGAACCGTTTAAGGTGTGAATAAAACCGACCTTCCCGGCTTTATTTCGATAACGAATATTTGCCCGCCGAGCTTGGAAGTCTTCGAAATTACTGCAAGAAGATATTTCTCGGTAGGTTTTTTGTGATGGAATCCACACTTCGATATCATAGGTTTTTGCTGATGAAAAACCCAAATCACCACTACAGAGGGCAACTACTCGATAAGGGAGTTGGAGCACTTTAAGCACTTCTTCGGCATTGGCTAAAAGCTTTTCCAGTTCATCATAGGATGTTTCAGGTGCAACAAATTTAACTAACTCAACTTTATTGAATTGATGTTGTCGAATGAGACCACGAACATCTTTTCCATAAGAACCAGCTTCCCTTCTAAAACAAGCCGTATAAGAAGTATAGTAAAGGGGAAGAATTTCATCAGGCAGAATTTCATCAGCATGATAATTGGTCACAGGTACTTCAGCAGTTGGTATTAAATAAAGGTCATCCTGGCATTTATACAGTTCATCAGCAAATTTGGGGAGTTGGCCGGTTCCGGTCATAGATTTCTGATTTACCAGGAAAGGAGGAAAAATCTCTTGATATCCATGTTGTTGGGTATGAAGGTCAAGCATAAAATTCATAATTGCTCTCTCTAAACGCGCGCCCAAACCTTTGAGGACCGTGAAACGGGAAGCGGCAATTTTAGATCCCCTTTCAAAATCAAGGATATCCAATCCTTCTCCAATATCCCAATGAGGACGTGGTTCAAAATCGAATTCTCGGGGTTTACCCCAGCTCCTAACCACTCGGTTACAACTTTCATCCTGCCCGATTGGAACCGTTTCGTGGGGTATGTTGGGTATCCATAACTGTTTCTCTTTCCATTCCTCTTCGGTCGCTTTCAACTTATCATCGATAATTTTGATTTGTTCGGCAATATTTTGAACATTTTTCATTAAATCTTCGGTATCTTTTCCTTCTTTTTTCAGAAAACCGATTTTCTTGGATTCCTCATTTCTTTTCTGTTTTAAAAGATCAGCTTCCTGTTGTAATGATCGGCGTTGATCATCCAAAGAAAAAAGTTCGTCCAAATCAAACTCGGTGTTTCGATTTTTAAGGGCAGTTATTATTATTTCACGATTATCTCGTACCCATTTCCAATCTAACATAATTGTCGCTCCTTTGCTGAAATTATCTATCCTTTCATCACTGCAATTGGCTGAGCGTACACAACACGACGTGCCAAACCCGCTTTTTCCACCACACCAACCACCTCTCCTACATCTTTATAGGCTGCCGGGATTTCTTCACGAAGGGTCGCATTGCTCTCAGCCATCACCAATATTCCTTTTTCTTCTAATTCATTAACTATATTTCTCCCTCTCGATGACCTATCGGCTTCTGACCTGCTCATTATTCGTCCCGCCCCGTGACAAGCTGTACCAAAAGATTCTTCCATTGACTGAACCGTTCCACACATAATAAAAGACCCGGTTCCCATGTCTCCAGGAATAAGAACCGGTTGACCAACCGAGCGATATTTTTCTGGAAGATCTTTTAGTCCTGGTCCAAATGAACGAGTCGCCCCTTTTCGGTGAACACAGAGTTGCTTGGTCTTCCCATTAACCCGATGTTGTTCAATTTTTGCAATATTATGAGCAACATCATAAAGTATTTCCATTCCCAAATCTTGAGCAGAACGATGAAATACCTTCTCAAAGGATTCTCGAACCCAATGGGTAATCAGTTGACGATTAGCCCAGGCAAAATTAGCAGCACAGGCCATAGCGGAAAAATACTGTTGTCCTTCAATAGAATGAATAGGAGCACAAGCTAATTGGCGGTCAGGAAGATAAATGTTATATTTTCTCATAGCACTTTGCATCACCCGTAAGTGATCGGTACAAACCTGGTGACCAAATCCCCGCGATCCGGTATGAATCATTATTAAAATTTGATCAGGATATAATCCAAAAACCTTGGCTATATGAGGATCAAAAATTTGTTTTACTGTCTCGATTTCAAGGAAGTGATTTCCGGAACCTAAGGTTCCTAATTGACCTTTGCCACGTTCTAATGCTTTTTCGCTAACCGTTGTTGGATCAGCCCCTACCATAGCTCCCTGTTCTTCAATCATCAATTCGTCTCCATTCCAACCAAAACCTCTTTGTATTATTGCTTTGGCTCCGTCACGAAGAATCTTTTTTAGATCTGGAAGGGAAAATTTAATTTTTCCTTCTGATCCCACTCCCGAAGGAACAGAATGAAACAGGGTGCTTAATAAATCCTTTTTTTTAGGGATACATTCCTCAGAACTTAGTGTGGTCTTAACCACTCTCACGCCACAATTAATATCAAAGCCTACGCCACCAGGGGAAATAACCCCATCATCAAGGCAAGTCACCCCAACACCACCAATGGGGAAACCATATCCCCAATGGATATCTGGCATAGCTAAAGAATAGCCTACAATTCCCGGGAGGCAAGCTACATTCGCTACCTGTTCAGGAGCCTGGTCTTTTCGGATTTCATCAATCATACGTTCATTGGCAAAAATCAAACCATCAGTCAACATACCTTTTTTGTAGTCTCGAGGGATCAACCAGCGCCAATCATCGATCTTTTTTAAAGGACCATTCCAAATATTTAACATGGCAATACCCTTTATCTTAAGTATTTTCTTTTTTTATACAAATAAAAGTAGCCAATTATTAAAAATTATTTCTCTATCGTTCGTTTTATCTGATAAAGCGAAAGATTCTGCAGGTTAGCAAGCATATAACAGTCCAATCTTTTAAAAAGAACGGTTAATTTCAGAAAAATGTGCTAAATATCAAGATAAAATTGAGCTCGCCATAAATCTGGTTTTTGTTCTTCCACTCTGGCTTCATAATAAGTACAGGCTTTTACTGAATGCTTTAAAGGATACTTTGTCGAATTGAACAATTCACCTTTAACTCTGGCTTTTATAAAATATTGTCCAATTTCTTTAATCTCAAACTCACATAAGAATACTTGTTCAACATCAAATAGATAGAGAAGTTCGTTAAGCCAAGTAACCAACAAATCTTCATAATCATTCCCATCAACCGCTACAGTTGTTTCAAAGGTAAGGTTATAACATGGATTCTCAGCAATAAGATAAAATAATCCCTGGGCAGAGTGAGCAAAAACTTCTTCCAGGCTTTTACCCCAAGCAACAATACCAATATCTGCGGTATGACTAAGTACCTCGTAGGATTTCATAAAAGAAAAATAAACTCCTTTCCCACGAATTTTTTATTCTCTCAAAAAAATAAACACCTTTACCCTAAGATTTGTTTATTAAACTCGACCTGCGTATTTGGCTTTTTTACTTTATAAACCTATTTTTCAGAAGGAAAATAATTCAAATCTCTGAATCGGTATATATTTATTGATAATAGACTCCCATACTACTGTGTAGTACCTAATGACTATGAAAACCCGGGATTCGACCTATCGTGGCATATCGCTACATTAATTAAAGAAAGTGCACAATTCATTGTGCCCCTACACTTTTTTAATCTTTTGTAGGGGCTTGATTCATCAAGCCCATGGGTTTTCAAGATAGACACTCGTTTCATTTTTCGTTACCAGATAAGGATGAAAATAGTTACCTAAATCCGTCCTTGTGAGGAGTTCAACCGTTCTTTGGTTGGACGACGTGGCAATCTCGACCACCCACTTCGACATTCTGAGGAGCGTATTATGCGACGTGAGAATCTCATCCATCCAATCCGTCATTCTGAGGAACGTATTATGCGACGTGAGAATCTCATCAACCCGCCCCGTCATTGCGAGGAGTCTGACCGTTTTTTGGTTAGACGACGTGGCAATCTCATCTGTTAAAATATTTTTAAGTAAACGAAAAAAAGATGAGTTCCACGCTCCCTCACAAAGCGAGGGATCAGGATGATGCCAACGGGGTCAGATAAGATCCTCACGCGGAAAAGCACCGCTCAGGATGACGAATTAAAGGCACACCCCCCTAACCCCCCTCAATGGGGGAATTTGTTGGATGGTATTTTCAGGATAGGCAGGTATTTAAATTCCCATTGGACCCCCTTCTTCTGGTTTAAACATTTGTCGAAGTTTCCGAATCATAATATCAGTCGCATTGATAAAAGCTTCTTCAGTCGAACCACCGATATGAGGGGTACAGATTAAATTATCCAGACATATCAATTCTTTATCACTCGGGGGTTCAGTTTCAAAAACGTCCAAGGCTGCTCCAGCTAAATGACCATTTGCTAACGCTTGCATGAGAGCTTTGTGATCAATTACTTTACCCC